>Ga0209630_10002794_pt1 | contig 16433 bp, 19 predicted proteins | sample COG_01_FD_184745 | JGI IMG/M metagenome (GOLD analysis project Ga0209630, IMG submission 184745) | Pelagic Microbial community sample from North Sea - COGITO 998_met_01 (SPAdes) (version 2) | ecosystem: Environmental > Aquatic > Marine > Neritic zone/Coastal water | place: Helgoland, sampling... | reverse complement strand
AACAATTCTCTAATCCATTAGAACAATTCTCTAATCCATTAGAACAATTCTCTAATCCATTAGAACAATTCTCTAATCCATTAGAACAATTCTCTAATCCATTAGAACAATTCTCTAATCCATTAGAACAATTCTCTAATCCATTAGAACAATTCTCTAATCCATTAGAACAATTCTCTAATCCATTAGAGAATTATGAGTGTCAAATTATTTTTATTTCTCTAATCCGTTAGAACAATTTCTCTAATCCATTCGAACATTTCTCTAATCCGTTAGAACAATTTTGTCTGCGATAGAATCTTGTTGGAAAAAACCTGAAAAAATACTGTAAAGTTTTTGAGAATATACAAAGTTAATCTGTGCGCACGATCTTCTTCGTTGGCCCTGCACTTGTCCCACGCTTGCGTTTCTTAATTTTGGGCGCGGGGAGCTTGACACGGGGCGTGCAGTACTCCTCGTCTTCTGCAAGGCCAGTGATAGCTACTGGAATGACAGAGCAACTGTACTGAGCACAACCCGCGGCATATTTGTGTTGATTGTTGTTTTCAGTAATAACTTTTCCACCTTCTGGAACGACCGCCGCACGATTGAGAATGTCTCCGCCGGCCAAACGACTCAGAAGACGATTACAGTGGCGACGGAATGGTCGCCAGCCCCCCGGAACTCCAATTATGGCCGAATGCTTGCTGGTAATCAACGCGCCAGGCATTTCGCAATCTGTTGCTGCGAGCATGAACAGCAAAAGAGCGGCCTTGATATCCTTGACAAAGGCGTCGGGAATAGGCTCGTCATAGGCGTTGAAAACACGCTCAATGCGCGCTTTCAAGTCCACAGGAGTCCTAATGTCGGTCCCAGATATGATTGTAGTGCCAACAGCATCTTCGAACTCGTCCATCTCTGCCGGAGTCATCTTTTGAATGGCTTCCTGAACATCATCCGAAAGACAGACCAACAGAGCATGTTGCGTCCCATTGCGGGTCACAGAGGAGCGCGCGCCCTTCGAAATGTGCTTGAGAGCACGCACAGTACTCACCACAGCTCTAGTGTCGGCTCCATGGGCGATATGGCCACAGTAGACGTTTTTGCGACCAAGCATGTGATCAACCATAGGCTTGGCAGCATCGCCAATACCAAGAATGCACACTTTGACACCAGTTTCCTGCAAAAAATCAGCGAGAATGGCAGGCGTGCCCATGATGCCCGCGCGCCCGGAAAAGGAGACGTCTACGACCTTTGGAGAGCCATCATCTTCCTTTCCGACTGTCAAAGGACCGCCCCAACAATTCTCTTCACCATCTGTGAACAAGTAGATGGTCCCACAGTCGGGGATTTTCAGACAATGTTTGACTGCAGAAACGATGCCCGTGGTCCCATCGGGGTTGGGAATGATGAATTTTCCGTGTGATTTGGTTCCTTTCGTCATTGCGGCCACTGCGGTGCGCAAAAGGATAGCATTGGGCCCACAAATGCTCCCGGAAATGTCCACCAAAATGATGTCGCCTCCCACAGCACAAGGATCAGTATAGATCGCTGTGTGGTTGTGGTTGAAGGCGACCACCGTGTAGATCTCGGCAACGGTGGCAGATGAAGGGACGCCGTGGTTCGTATCCGACGCGGAATTGCTTTGTGGTTCGTTTGACGGGATGGGTGGGGACGTATCTGCGTTGGGTGATGGTGAATTGGTAGGACTGGACATGTTTTTTGGTGATGATATGTTTCCTGTAATATTTCGTAAATATTTCCTGACCAACTATTTCCTGTTCGAGAAATTTCCTGGTCAAATATTACACCGTTACCTCTCACTACTCACAATATTACGAAGACTCCTACGGACAAGCGAGATTCACCGAGACGTCTTCGTAATCCACGGCAAGTGCAAACAATTCAGTTTCCAGGACACTTATCTGTTGATGTGTTGCAGCAGTGGAGGATTCAAGACTTAAAATGATGGCCGCGTTCGCATCCGCTTTTATCAAGCAAGCTTCTACAGAGTTTTGAATACGCACGACTTGTTGTTTAAGCACGATGAACTGCAATGCGCATGCGAAACAAAGTCCCGCGAAAACGCGCGGCTGCATTATTATTGCCTTAGACGATGGTTTAAATAGTTTTTTCTCACATAATTTAAACATAAAAACGTTTAAAACTACCAGTCGTTAATCGGAGCAAGGTTCACATGCCCAAACGTCCGAAGAAGTCGGGCGCGTGGAAGAAGCTTCGCAAGAGTTATATGAAGGGACCGAAGCGTCTCAAAATGCCCGGAAAACGCCGCGCGAAGAACTACGACCCCCTCGGAGACTTATCCAGCTTGAAAAGGGTACAGTTGACCCTTGGAGAAAATAAACACATTGCGGTTCTAATAACAGAGGAAGCGTTCGAGCGCTTGAATGTAAAGGACGGTAAGATGTATACTATGCGTCGAAACCGCCTCACGAGGGCCGGAAAAGTCTTCGAAAAGATTTTCAAGGGCGCTGACCACAACAGCTACGTGATGAGAAAACGCAATGAGACCACAATGGCGAATGGCGTTGGGCGATGTATTGTTTGCTATGGGGTGCGGCTGACATCCCCGTCTGTGGTCCTTCGAATACAACCGACTTTTGAAGAAGAGAAGCACAACGAAGTTATTCGATTACGAATGGACAAACTTTTTGGGAACCCAAACTAATGTCGAATAAGTCAGTATAAAAATCGCGTCATCAGTTTTAACGAGAATGGACTTATTTTTTTATTTACCAACATCAGTACAAGAAGATATCTTTCATTTTAACCAGACATCGCTAAGAGAGTTTGCCAAGTTTATTCAACGCATCGACGTCAAAAACATTTCTAGTGCCTTTGAGACACTGTCTGTGTCTGGTTTGAAAAAGATTCCGTCCAACGTGATTCGTTTTTCGCCGATTGACAACCCATACGCGAAATGGAGACGCTCCGGTCGTAAATGTTTGTTTAAATTTGGGAATTGGCAAAAACAAATACCGGACGGCACATTCAAGAAAACTTTAACCTCGAATACCGCATATATAGTGAACGGTTACCATGCCAAGGGTGCGTACGCAAATGTATGGACGTTTGTTGTTTTTCGCGGTCGTGTAGCGGTCATCAAATTGATGGAATTTGACGAGTACGATTGGTTTGAGTTGGTATCACAAGCATATTTGCACGAGGCGTGTAAAAAGTACAAACACGTACACGTGCCGCGTTTACTCTTCCTTCAGCGCTCGTCTACGTGCGGCACATACGCATGCATGGAGCGTGCGCGCGGTCAACAGTTTTCAAAACTCAGAGGGACAGTGTTAATGGTGGCCATGGCGCACGCTATGAAAGCCCTGTATCGTCTACAAAAAGACGTCCGATTTATGCATCGTGATCTGAGCGGGTTAAACATCACATACGACCCGTTCAATCACGATATAACGTTTATCGATTTTGGAATGGCGTGCCTCAACCCCCGGCTCCACAAACTCGCCTGGCAATCCACAGATGAATCATTCTACCTTAAACACGTGGCAACGAGTGCGGCCATGTGTACGAATCGGTCTCTCGACGCTTCCATGCTCGTTTCGTATTCGGCGCTGCAACACCCGTGGTTTCACAAAGAACACGCCGAAATGAAGCGCGATTACACTAATGCCATCAAAGATTCGGACAATGTGGAGGCAAAGCGCGCGCTTCACGCGCCAAAGCGCGAAACACAGTACACGACTATCCGTCCCGGTAGCTGGATGGTCGGTAACGAGTTGGCAGTAGGCGATGGTCATCACTGGTGGTTGTTCAACCTGGTAGAGTTTCCAGTGGAGCGCTGGTATCCGGAGAACGTACTACGGCGAATCCTGTGCCAATTACCTTTGGACCATTGGTTCTCAATTCGTCGGCACTGGTCTCGCGAGTTTGACGAGTTCATGCCGAAAGATTTGCGTGTACAACTTAAAGACGGGAGAATGGGTGTTTTATCCAGACTTGTTCGGCGAAAATGCAGAATTATAGTGGGTGAAGAACAAGTTGACATGCGAACATCCGAGTGTCGGATCGTGACGTAGTATTTAAGATAGATGGACCTTAATCTGTGGTCATGGAAGACGGTTCCGACATATTAACCATTGGTCTGACTCTGTTTTTGGTCCTTCTAGCGTATGCCACGAGCCTTGTAGAAGAACGACGTGCGTGACCTAACGATCGCAGGAAGGAGGGCCTCTCCTGCTTTTCGTCGTATGAGCGACTCGTTCCTATCGGTGTAGTAGCGCTCTTTTTAATTGGAATTTGTCTAGACATTGGATTCGTGCACGCATCTATATATAGTGACAATAATCAACACATAAGATTTTTTTTGAACGCATGGAGACGAATCAATGGCAGATGAATCCTCATCAAGTTACCGTTGCAGTATCGCAACCCAACTTTTATTTCAGAAAAAAAGAGTTTTGGAAGATGTTGAGCTTCTTGTTTGCCGACTACCAATCCCAAAAGGTACATACATTCTTGCCGTCAAACACATTTAGGAACATTTGCGCGCAGTTGTACGCGCTTATCGAAGCCGAGTACGATTATGCGGTGCTCGAAAGCAATCAGATGTTGTTGTATCACACATACTTTGTCATTTTGAAAAATATTCGTGCGCACAAAACCATTACGCGGATGACTGTCGACGAGACGCCAGAGACGATGATGGCACTTTACCAATTGTACAAACGGTTACTAGAACTAAAACCGGGCCCACTGCCACTATTTGCCCATTTATTAGGAACAGTAGACGAATAAAAGTTTAGTATAAATACCATCGTCGTCTTTTTTATATGAGCTGGATACCAGGAGAATCACTTGATTTCGCGAATACTAAAGTATATGAATACGTACATTCCGAAAACGGATTGCGAGTATTGTTGTGCCCCGTGCCCAGTTCCGAAGTATGTGCGTATATGCGCGTTGTACAGGCAGGATCCAAAGAAGAAGCCGACTTTGTTCCGAAAGGGATGGCGCATTTTTTGGAACACATGTCTTTTCGCATAAACGGTGGTAAAATCTGGGATCTCGCCGCGAAGGGTGACGTTATCAACGCGATGACCAACATGGACTCGACGCGTTACTACGTCGTCCATTTGCCCGGACAAACGGACGAAACCATTCGAATCGATGCATCTCGATTCGGTAAAAAGGAGGTTCCGGCGGACAAGATACCCGTTGAGTGTCACGCCGTGCTGAACGAGCTAGAACGCGGCCAACAGGCCGGTAACGCAATGTTCCAGACGACCTCCGCCGTCGGCATCCTCGAGCACCCGTACCACTCGGGCACTATTGGCACGAAAACCGAAGTGATTAAATCCACCGCTGCTGACATGGAGCATTTTAGAGAGAGATTCTACGTGCCCAATAACGCAACGTTGATTTTTGCCGGTTCCTTTGAGCCCGAACGCGTCCTCGCGAAGGTGCACGAACATTTCGGGTCCCTCCAGCCGGGTGCCGACTGTCGACCAGTGCACACGCCAGAACCCCCGCAAATGGGGAAAAGGACAGTTGAACTGAACATTGACGCGCCCTGTCCTATGATCTGTATGGCTTTCCGCCAACCTCCTGGCAATACTAAAGAAGCGATGGCGTTACAGTGCATAGAGCGTCTAACTTGGCAGAACAATGTAGGGAGGGCGTCAACGTTGATTGAAGACAACACCCTCCACGACGTGTCTACCTACGCGCCTCGACAAATCGATCCGTATCTGTGGTTTTTTCACGGTACTCAAGAGCAAACGTCACCGGAACTTCGGGTCCGAACAGAACAAAAAATGTTGGCGGTTTTGCAAAGTTTTGCGACACAAAAAGTCTCGAAAGACGATCTTCAAACCACCAAGATTATGATGCGCGATGATTGGCACCGCTCTTTGGAATCGGTAACGGATATGATGAACGAACTAGGTCGATGTGTGACCATGGGCAATTGGAAAGACTATGCCGATCGCGGGGCAACACTCGATCAATTGACGCCTGAAGACATACAGAGGGTTGCATCGGCCATTTTCCAAGAGACACAGATGACAGTGACGCATGTGATCCCAACAAAATCATCAGTCAGACCTGCGGTCCCCACAAAAATGTACGCTGTGCCGGGATCTGTATCGCCCGCCGCTTCAGAACTCCCGACACCACGCACGAAAAACAATTCAGCGTGGACGCTCACCACAATTTCGCCCTCAACACACGTCTTGAACGTGCCTAAAGCTTCATACGTACGCGCTACACTGTCCGCGCGATTTTCACCAGCAGAACACGATGTCGCGACGATCATGACGTCTTCGATGGGAAAGGGTACAGTCGGTCACGGGAGATCGACGACGGCGACGTTGATGGCATTGCATACAGAACGTTCTTTCAGTCACGATCATGAATTTGTGCACATGTCGATGGCGATGCCAGTCTCGATCGCGAGTCTACAGGAAGCGACAAATATCATGTTCAACCAGGAGTGGCTCCAGCCCGGCTTTTCTTCAGAAATCGTCGAGCTTCAAAAGAGACACCACATTGCGGAGATACATGCGCTTAAAAAGGACCAAGGCTTCCAAACGAAAAGTCAATTCATCCAAGCACTCTTTACACGGACAAAATATCACATCCCACTTGACACGAGGGCGGATGCCATTTCAAAACTTAGTGTTGACGACGTGAGCGAGTTCCATGCAAAATGGATTCAATCTTCCGCAGATACCTACGTCACCATGGTCACGCCCACCGCGGAAGTGGCAAGGATGCTCGGCAATATCTTTCCGGTCCACGATAAGAGACCGAATACGACTCTCGAGTGGACGGCAAAGCCACGTGCCAAGTCCGACAAACACATACGTCTGGCAGGTTTTGGATCTTTTCAAATTATGATGGGACAAACCGTTTCGGTACTCCCATTCACGAAAGAGTCTATCGCACTGGAATGTGCCGCGACTATACTTGGTGGCGGTATGACGGCACGACTTATGCACACGGTTCGCGAATTGCGCGGACTTGGCACGTACGGTTTGTACGCAGGTATCCAACACGTGTCTCCGAAATCGCCCGTGATTTTTTGTGTACAAGGCACGTTCAGTCCGACTTCGTTACAAGATGGGTTGGAGTGTACGCGGCAAATCGTCGGAGAGTGGGCGCGGGACGGTGTCACGCCGGTGGAGCTCGCGACAGCTAAAACGCATATTCTGGGCTCCAAGGTCATTGCGGCAGATACTGTAGACAATTTGCACTCTATGGTACTACACCATATCCTGAACCAAAGACCAACAGAGTCATCATTCAAACGATACAATGACATTTTGAAGAGCCTTACATTGGAAGATGTAAACGGTGCACTTCGACGCCACATTGACCCGACAGCATTTGCCTCGGTCGTTGTGGGGCCACCGCAAGATAGATAGTATATAAACTGTAAATGTGTACCCAAAATAATGCTTTCCTATTTATCCAAACTCAAACCACTTCTATATTTCATATCCGGGGGTCTGGCAGGTATTCTTTTGACTACCTTCTTTACTGGAACAGATCCGGGTAGCCCGACAACCATGTCCCAAAGCACGCAGACACAGACCAGTCTTAGCGAATATGTCGTCGTGAACTACGTATAAAGAGACCGTTTTTTGGGAAGTGTTAAATCAAATGGATTCCATTATCGATCAAATGGAACGTCTTCGCCTGGGTGAAAAAGACCCCCTGCCTCCACCGCCCAAGATTGAGCTGAAAGCGATCTGGAAGACGCTATGTGGCCTACACAAAGAAAACCGAAAACTTAAACAATACATAAACTATTTGATTTCGTCAGGTTTAAGAATAGAACGCGACAACGTACCCGAGTGGGTTTATTAGAAATAGTATATAAAGGTCTTTTTAATTGATATACACATATGTCTGTACACGATCTCGCCATTGATGTGGGCCTCGCAATAGAATCCGGCGAATACAAAACTTTTGTGGCGACCGTGCATGACATTCTAGAACTCGGAACGGGATACTCGAAACGTATTATGGAAGATATTATTCGAAAATGCAAGACGTCCAAACTTGACATTGCACAACGCGTCATTTCCGAGTGTTGTAGGGAGAAAACATCACCCATGCGAAGCAGGCGTCTCAGATGGTGGCAGACATACACGCCGAGACGCGAACGGATTACGCGGGATATCCGGGTTGACCGGACACCGATACGGCGCTCACCGTCGCAAAAAAACCAACGCCGCAACAAACAGCGCCCCATGTCGCTCGAGTTTAGGCGCAGAAAGGAACCGACCGAACAAGAATACTCTCGGGTAGTGCCGCACGCTCGAAAGCGCACAGTGTCCTCCGTGTTTGAACAGAGGTCGACAGAACCAGAATACTCTCGAACAGTGCCACAGTGGGGATCGCGCGCTCGAAAACGACCCATGTCTCCCATGTTTAAACAACGGGAGCGATCCCAATCTCCACCGTATTCCAGAAACCCTTCGCGAAAGCGTAGAAGATATTAATAACAATGATTTAAGACTGCATCCATAAAGGAATCAGCATTTTGATAATGTTCTTCCTTGGTCAGATGCGTGTATTTGGACTGCCAATGATACGCATGATCAACGGCACCAAGACCTATATGTGCGCACTCGTGAATTAATGTGAGTGCGCGTTCATACAATGACAAACGTTGGTAATCTGACGTGACGAAAATAGATGTATTGTCCAGGCCAGGATACACAAATGCTGTAGGCATCGTGCGTTTTCTAAAATAGGGAATGCGAGCGTTCGTCACATTATAAATTTCCACTTGTGTCAAACACGCGTCTATAATATGCCATTCGTTACTAAGATGCGGGATCTGATAGCGTGCACAGTTCAACAGCGCGTGGCTCTTTCTTTGTACGCGCGTGGCGTTGAGCACGCTGTGCGGCGAACTATACAACAAGGCAAAACTTATGGAAATATGGAGTGACAAGGCGAAATTTAATCCCCATACAATTTGAGTAGAGCGTAGTAAAATACCGTTTTCGCCAGAGTGTTGCCAGAGGAAAACAAAAACACATGCATTTGTCAAAAAATACAAGACATACCACATTTCAATAGTCATAATGCCTGTTATATATATATTTGTTCTTGAGGAAACGGATTTTAGCAGTCGTCCCCCAGCAAAGCCATCACATAGTGCTCGTCCTTGGCACAAATGTCTTTACCATTAAATGTACATATGTAATGTAGGGCTTCGTGTAATAAAGTACCCATTAAAACAGTGTCGTTTGTTTTATTCTTTGGTATCCAAATCCTGTGATCGTCGGATTCGCCGTGCATTTCGTCAGAGCTGGCCGTCACGCGCGCGTTTCGTACCTTTTCAATCGCCGCATCGGTGTGTAGTTCGATAATGGGCGCCTTCGAGTACCGCGCCGCCAACTTCTTAAAGGCATTTGAAATTTGCACCTGTTTTGTCTCTAATATACGGATAACGATGGGCTTTTGTTTATTGATACGCCGCTGAGATACGTACGAGCCCGATGTTTGCGGGTACTCTGGAAAAATACTCATTGTGTTTTTACGTATAGTTTAAATACGCCAAACTGCATATATCATAACGAGATGTTAGCGAAAACGCTTCTGTCGGCCTGACGTCAGAAGCGTGAATCTTCTTTTCCCCCTCGATGTTCCAAAGACCACGATACAAAATGAAATAAACCACACGATGATGCTCGCGGAAACTGACACTAGAAAAAAACTGTATGTAGTCCAGTCTGCCCCACGGCCTAAGCGCATAGCATTGGGCGGCTCCGCGTGAAATGGCTCCAATAAAACATACGGAACCGATGTGTTTCCGATAAACACCGAGTATTGTGTTATGGGTTTAGCATCGTGGTCGAAAAAATTTACATCTTTGGAGTATTCTCCCATTGCTGAACCAAAACAAGTGCCAATGCTCCTCAAGGTCCGATGGCAAAGAATAACGTCTTCTTTAGAGCGAACCGTGATCTCCATATCCGATACCCCTTCAGACGAAAAATATATTCTCATCTCAAAGCTGAACTCAACTTATATACACTATATAAACAACAGATGGTATATAATGAATGTTTGTACTCATTTGTATTATTTTAGTTGCAAGCGCGGCGGGGACGGCAAACCTTAGACGCCACTTAATCGCCGGAGACGCCCACAGCGGAACACATTTGCATGCAGTATTTCAATTTAGCCCGACGTCAACAGCCACTGTTGACGTCATCATTACAAGCGTGGGTGGCCAGGCGTCAAATATATCCGTCGGTATCATTTCATTCGACTCAAACGCGAGTCCAATGGCGTCATTTACAAAGACTACGAGCACGCACGAGTTCGTTGACGGTTCTAATAATGCTATCATGGACCTGACATTTGGCGCGTGTACAATATTGGAAGTCGCGGAGCTAGGATTCAGTTTTGACCTCGAGTGCCCGCTGTTATTTAACGATGGCGCCGATTTGGCAGCATTGAAAGATCACATTGCGTGCAGTAATAACGAATGTGCGCATTTCGGAGCCTATGACGTGACCGCAAGCTATGTCGGGTCAACATCCGCTACGTCACTGGCATTTACTGCACCATGCAACACTACGGGCGATTATCACGACTTTCAGAACATTTGTATTCTGGATTCCTGTCAACGTTGTGCGGTAGACCACTATTGCGAAGACGTGTCTGGCGTGTTGAACTCTTGTGTGAGTTGTGGCGACGGCGAAGATACGCGGAATGCTGCAAATGTGTTCGTTACGAGCGGTGCGTCTCAGTGCGTGCCTTGCGAAATTGGCAAGTATCAGGCAGGTACAGACGAGTGCACGGCGTGTGATGCCGGGTCAGAAACCCGGGTTTCTGGAACATATACCACTTCCGGGGCGATCGAGTGTGTCGAGTGTGAAATTGGCAAGTATCAGGCAGGCACAGACGAATGCGTTATATGTGCGGAAGGTTACCACACAACACATCTGGCCATATACGTTACGAGCGGTGCGTCCCAGTGTACCGCTTGCGAAGCCGGCAACTATAAGTCGGGCACAGACGAGTGTACAGCATGTGGCGATGGGTCCGAAACGCGTGCAAATGGCGTGTACTCGCTCACTGGGGCAACCGAATGCATTGCGTGCGATTCTGGAAAGTATCAATCGGGCACAGACGAATGCACTGTGTGTCCGGCTGGTTCCGAAACGCGTGCCGGGGGTGTATCTGTGTCCCAAGAAGCTACAGAATGCGCCTTGTGCGACGCCGGAAAGTTTTCTTCGGACGGTGGTCAGCTGTGCGCCAGGACAAGGGAGGGCGCTACCCAATGCGTCAGCGGATTCGCGTATCAAGAATCCTCTACTGTGTTTAATTGTGAATATGTCGTGTGTTCCGAACAGCCATTTTTGTGCATGGAACCGGTTTCCAACACATGTGGTAATTTAGGCGGGGTCAATTGTGACGGCGAGTGCGTGAACAAAGAAAGATACGCAAACGAGTTGAATGCGTGCCCAGTCATGTACTCCGCCTTTCCGATACAATCCAGTATTGACATCGTGGCAAATTCGTCAGAGGACGGCAAATGCGACATGTCAGCGCTCACTAAAACGTGTGTCGGGTGGAGAGGATCCCTGCAAAATAATTTTGCCCTGCACCAAGTCGAGGCCCTCGAGGAACAGGAAGGTCCCTTCTGTACAGAATTAAAGTCATTGGCTGTGGGAAACACTGTCAGGTCTAGACCACTGGAATGCGAACCGTATTTCACGATGTTTGTCCCGTTGTACGTGGACCCGGGCGCTTCCGACTCACAAGCGATTTTTACGAACGCCGAAATATTGAAAAACTCCGCGGCTGCACATCCGCGCGTTCGCTTTGACGTGGTGCTGCGTGGTCACTGGCACGGTACTCAAGCGTTGCCGACCCCCACTACAGAATGGCAAACACTCGTGACGGAACTTAAAACACTGCATAACGTGAACGTTTATGGATATATACCCCCCGTCGATCTAGACGCGTCGACCGATACATATATCACGACATGGAGTAACGACTGGGGCATATCAGACGTGTATTTTGACGGCATTGGCGATACGGACATCGGCGTGTACACACCGTTAATCGAATCTGTTTCTGGATCATCCATGTGTAACTTGAATGGTACTGTGTACAATCCCAGTTGGTGGAGCATGTGCTCGAAATCTATTTTGTTCGAGGTAGATCCAAACTCGTCACCTCCGCCTATTCCGTCAGACTATCAACTCGGCTTGAACAGGGACCAATTCTACGCGATTATTAGATTACCCGCGGACACTGATTCTTCCACCCTCGCCGATTATGTTGTTCCCGGCATGCTCGACTTTTTTCACTGGACACACATTGGGGGTTTTCACATCGCCATTGGTTCCATAAGCGATTTCCATGACGCAGCAACTTTTAATATTTTTGTGACCGGTGTAGATGAGTGGTCCATCATTGGCAAAACCATGCGTATGAACGCAGCAATTGCGAGCCAGGCGAATATTTAAATTTAGTCAGAACACAAAAATATAATCTTAGTCTATTCTTTTTACAGATTTGTAGTCAGCATTTCCTCGTAGTCCATCCACTGCGGGACTCTGTGCAAGGTCGCGCTCCATTTACAAATATAAATCTGGAACTCTTATAGGGTCAGCTTGGAGTCGGATAGGATTTGATTCTGTTCGTGAGGACTCGCCAAAAGGACCTTGGTTCTTCCCCGTCCATTTATACCACCACCAGTCGCGAAGATGGCGATACGAACAACATATCGAACGCTCCCACTGTACCCAACTTGAACCGTCTACACATAAGCCAACTAAAATAGTGCCGACACTTTGCGCCTCAATGTCGTATACCGGCGCCGTGGACGAGTGTTCAGACCAGCAGCGTGCCAAACCTTGATGAGAATCGTAGAAATGCCCGTTGTCGCTCAAGATAACCATCGCACCGTTTCGAATTTCACGCACAGTATCTTCAAAAAGCGAATATCGTCGTGATAATACTTGGACAAGATCCATCAATCTATATTATAGAGTCTCCTAAATAATTTCTTTTTGCGCTTGTGTCCGACCTAGCAGGAACCACAGGTCTGCCAGCACGATAGACATGCTTGTCTTTGAGCGCATCCCGAACATAATAAATGGTCGCAGTAGTTACACGCACACACATGGGCACCACACACTTTTTGTACACAACTTTGACACTCAAACATACCACGAACTTTTCGTACGGACCGACACAACGAGCACGCGTGCAAATGCTCACGCTGGCCCGCATACTGCAACCAATCCATTCCGGTAAACGCTCGCGTGGTACGCATGTTCTCTTTTGATGCATGGCGCCACTTTCCCAGCGAGGAAACGTCTAAATACGAAATGGGCAAAGTCATGAGTGGTAGACCTTTGGAAATCCACGTATCCATACACACTCGAATTCCAGCGAGACGATTTAAATATCGCATATTATCTATACATATTTTAAAAACCAGCACTCCTCCCTATACACGTCGTGACGAAAGGTCGTTTTTTACTCTATAAACGTTGTCCCCTTCTTTCGAAATGCCAAAGAAGCGCCTCGTCTATAGCATATATCTCGGGCCCAAAGTCGGAGACGAGAAGACGGACCATCGAGGAACATGGAAAGCCGTGGCCATTTCGAAGAATAACGACGTCACTTGGGAGTGCGTCGAGGAAATCCTCGATCCCCAACTCCAAAAGAAAATAGATTTACATATAGAGCCGGAGTTTACGGCCTGGCGTTGGAAATTACTTCGGAATATACCCACAGTCTTACGGTCGAGAAAAATCGATAGTAATGTCTTTTACAACCCACTCAAAAAATTCATAAGAGACCATGCTCTCGCGGACGACCAGGGAAAACTTATCTTGAACCCATTCACGGCAGAAACGAGTCGCTTGCGCCTGTTGTACAGGCTTTACCTATTGTTTGAATCACAATTAAGATACCACGGAAGCCGTTTACCACGTCTCAATCCCGATCAACTCTTAGCAAATTCACTGTTTACTAAAGAGAAGATCGAAGAGGAAAACAGACATTTGCACGACAAGATCTTCGAACTCCAAGCAGAATTGGACATCTCTGAATTGGAAAGTGTCAGACTGTTCCCTCAGAGACCATCTCCAGTCGTTTTTGAGAGTTCGGACGAAGATGCTGAGCCCCCTCCGGTCAGGAGGCCCAGAGTCAGACAGTGGGTTGTTCGAGAACCATCCGTAAAAAGAAGAAGAAAAAAAAAGAAAAACAGACACCTGTCCGAAAATGAACCATTGTCGCCGCGTCTCAATGAATGACTCGAGTCGCCATTTTCTGTATGCCTTTGACGTGCACCGACAACAGGACGTGTAGTATGCTGCACGGTTCATGTGAACACCTGTACGTGAGGGTCGGTGCCACTTCTTTTAAAATCTCGTGCGTCAACAACATATAGATTCGCAGTAAATCTTGTGGGGGCAATTGTATGAATATGTCCCACAGTTCAAATATGTCCTCCCACGGCACTGTCTGCGCAAACCATAGCATAAACCACTTACACGTGACGAGCGTTGAGAAATTCTCCTCTTCGGGTTCTAGAATAGAGTGAAGCTGGGGCCTGGTTTGGCGAAGGCGTCTGAACAGATCTTCTGTCCACTGACGACGACACCACTGGAACCAATTAGTGTTGAAATCCGGTATAAGTGGTCGTATCAACCCAATAACACGCGAGAAACACCACCAAGTATCGGCCAGTGCGTGCTCGGTTCCATGGAACACGTGATACAGAATGGTCATGTGGTAGTTGAATCCTTGGAGATAAGAATCTCCTTTGTGGACAGCGGCGTACGCAGTAAGGAGCATTTCGATCTCAATAACGTTATCGGCAACCCAAGAGATCTTTGGGAACGTACGAGGCAAATCGCGTTGGATTATTCGCAGTGTGTCTTCGGGCACGTCGCACCTACCCTTGACGTACATCGAAAACAACTCGCGCTTCCGTGTCACCGCCTCAGCACTACCCATCAGACGTTGGCGCCATACCGTCTGTCGTCGTTGCATCACCTTCGTGCCACCGAACTCTTTATAGTGAAAAACGGCGAGTATAATCCGTTCGGTGATTGGGCGAATCCATTTTTGATTGAAAAATGAAGTATTTGAGAAGTCATTATGTTGTCAAATGACTAGCAAACTTGTCCTTCTGACCCTCGCTGCCACCGCGTCCGCTATGGAGCTTACTCCCAGTACGTGGGACGAACACACTGCTGGAAAAACCGTATTCCTAAAGTTTTTTGCTCCGTGGTGTGGCCACTGTAAGGCCATGAAACCGGCATGGGATTCACTCATGAACGAATACGAATCGTCAGAGACTATTTTAATCGCCGACGTCGACTGCATTGGCGAAGGTAAGGCGTTGTGCGAAACGGTTGGTGTGAAGGGGTTTCCGTCTGTGAAGTACGGTGACCCGGCGGCACTGGAGGATTATGAAGGAGCGCGCGACCTTGCCACACTCAAAACTTTCGCGGCGGACTTGAAGCCCGTTTGCAACGTGGCGACCCTCGAAAATTGCGACGAGAGCCAGAGCACAACGATTGGCGAACTGAAGAAGGACGACATTGACGCGCTGGAGTCGAAAGTCAAGGCACATGATGACGAAAAAACTAGCATCGAAAATACATTTCAGGTGGGCGTAAAGGGACTCCAGTCAAAGTATGAGAAACTGACCAAGGAAAAAGATGTGTCTCTCGGCGTTTTGGCCAAATCTTCGAACATCGGCCTGGTCAAAGGTGTCATGGCGCACAAAAAGGGCAGCAAAGAAGAACTTTAGTTATATTCACAAGCATTCAAAGACATTAAAATCAATAAATGAAATATCTTTTTAATTTACAGGCATGTATTTTTGTTCTTCCTCCCGGGTACATAAGCAGCAACAACACAGTACGTAAGAAATAGCTTGCAATCGCTTATAACACTTTCTACACGGTTCGCATGTTAGACAGCCCAATAAGTACTCGATTGCCCATAGGACCAGAATGAACACGAGCACACCACCGCCGATAATTACATAAATGGCCCAATCTGGCAAATGGTCAGTATTTATAATCATTTCACGAATCATATATGTGTGTTAAATACACAATTTCAAAGCACAAGAACAATTTCTCGAACCCAGTAGGACGAAGCATAAAATATGAAACGAATATATTACTTTGAATTCAAACATACTCATTATCTCGAAATGTGTACTCGGGTAGTAAATATCTTATCAGCGTATTCATTTTGGCTATGTCCTCAAAATGTAGACCCGTACAGTTGTGACCATTTAGGTTCGCCTTCACCGTCTCCGCTGCCGAGTCCGTCTCCTCTGCCGAGTCCGTCTCCTCTGCTGAGTCCGTCTCCTCTGCTGAGTCCGTCTCCTCTGCCGAGCCCGTCAAGTTTGCCGAGTCCGTCTCCTCTGCCGAGCCCGTCAAGTTTGCCGAGTC
>Ga0209630_10002787_pt1 | contig 16477 bp, 24 predicted proteins | sample COG_01_FD_184745 | JGI IMG/M metagenome (GOLD analysis project Ga0209630, IMG submission 184745) | Pelagic Microbial community sample from North Sea - COGITO 998_met_01 (SPAdes) (version 2) | ecosystem: Environmental > Aquatic > Marine > Neritic zone/Coastal water | place: Helgoland, sampling... | reverse complement strand
AAATAAATAGGGAGTCTTAAATGACACAATCATACGATAGATTGATCGAAAAATGGGCACCAGTACTGAACGAAGAGTCAGCTGGTACTATTGCAGATCATCATAAAAAAGCTGTAACAGCTGCAGTACTTGAGAATCAGGAAATCGCTCTTAAAGAAGAAGGAATGATTACAGAAGCAGCTCCAGGTAACAATGTTGGTTCAGTAGCAAACTGGAATCCAGTATTAATCGCACTAGTAAGACGTGCTATGCCTAACTTAATGGCATACGACATCTGTGGTGTACAACCAATGTCTGGCCCAACTGGTCTTATCTTCGCAATGAAGTCAAGATACGGTGGTGGTTCAACATCAAATAGAGAAGCATTATTCAACGAAGCTGAAACACGCTTTTCTGGAGACAGTGCTGGTACTCATGATTCTGATAACGTATCAGGTCTAAGAGACTCACAAAGTGGCTCAGAGCCTGCAGATGTTGGCACAATAGATGACGACAGACTTACAGCTCTTGCAGCTGGTGGTATGCCAACTGTAGACGCTGAAGAACTTGGCGCATCTACTGGTAGTACTTTTAATGAGATGGGTTTCACTATTGAAAAAGCAACTGTGACTGCTAAGTCAAGAGCATTAAAAGCTGAATACAGCTTAGAATTAGCTCAAGACCTTAAAGCTATTCATGGTCTAGACGCTGAGACAGAATTGGCAAACATCTTGTCAACAGAAATCTTAGCTGAAATCAATAGAGAAGTTATTAGAACTATTAACTCTCAAGCTAAAACTGGTGCTCTACAATCTAACACTGCTATTAACGGTATTTTTAACGTTCAGACAGATGCAGATGGTAGATGGTCAGTTGAAAAGTTTAAAGGACTTGTATTACAGATCGAAAGAGAATGTAATAGAATTGCAATCGAGACACGTAGAGGTAAAGGAAACTTTATCGTGTGTTCATCTGATGTAGCATCTGCACTTTCTGCAGCTGGTATGTTAGACTATACACCTGCAATGTCAACAAACTTAAATGTTGATGACACAGGTAATACTTTTGCTGGTACTTTAAATGGTAGAACAAGAGTCTACATCGATCCATATGCTGTACAAAACTATGTAACAGTTGGATATAAGGGAACTAACCCATACGATGCTGGTCTATTCTATTGCCCATACGTTCCATTAACAATGGTACGTGCTGTTGGTGAAGATACATTCCAACCAAAAATTGGTTTTAAAACCAGATATGGAATGGCATCTAACCCATTTGTAGGTGCTACACCTGCTGATGGCCTAGCCGCAGTTAAGACTAACCAGTACTACAGAATATTCAGAGTTGACAATATTCTAGGTGCTTAGTCTTAGTACTTTAAATTAATATTAGAAGAGGGACGAAAGTCCCTCTTTTTTTCATATAAATACAATTATGGCATTAACTACAAACTTTAACTATCTACAACCAACTGGATTTAAGTTAGTAATAGATAGAAAAAATTATCCGAACTTAGAGTTCTTCTGTCAAGATTTCACCCACGCTGGTGTAATTATGAATACGGCAGATCTTGGCTATAAGAAAATAGCAGCAATTCCATTTATAGGTGACAAACTTACTTATAATGAAATGTTGGCAAATATAATCATTGATGAAGATATGAAAACTTATACAGAAATGCACAACTGGATGAGAAGAAATCTTGATCAAGATAACGTAACAGCACTTGATAGATTTAATAACGCAAATGCGATACCTGCAATGTCTGATATAACGTTATCAATATTAAATAGTTCTAACAATGCAATAGCACAAATTATATATAGAGATAGTATACCAACAGCATTAACTGATATTCAGTTTCAAGCTACAAGTGGTGCTGAATCTTTCTTGACATTTGGTGCTTCGTTTAGATTTACTTATTTTGATATTAAAACAATTAATCCAACTACTGGTGCAATAACAGATTCATTTGACGTAACTGGTACTGTAACCGGTTAATATATATTATTGGAGAGATAATGATAGACTTGAAAAAAGTCCACGAAATGTGGCAAACCGACAGCATTATTAGTAATGCACAATTAGACGAAACTTCTAGAAACACTCCAACCCTACATGCAAAATACTTACAAATTTGGTCTACAGCTAAATTAGAATTAAGACGAGCAGAATTTGAACAAAAGAAACTTTTAAAAGATAAATGGTTATATTACAATGGTAAGATGGACCAGAAAAGTATAGAAGAAAAAGGCTGGGTGCCGGATCCGTTTGATGGTCTTAAAGTGTTAAAAGGAGAAATGGATTACTATTATGATAGCGATCCAGAAATACAGAAATCAGAAGAAAGAATCCAATACTGGAAAACCGTTGTTGACACTTTATCTGAAATTATCGATAACTTAAAGTGGAGACACCAAACTATAGCGAATATGATTAAATGGAAACAATTCGAGTCAGGAAACTAAATCATTCTGTCATACACGTAGACTGTGATAGGGGCGTAGGCGCAGAGTTAAGAGAGTTTTTTTCTTTTTTTGTACCAGGATATAAATTTATGCCTGCATTTCGTAACAGGCTATGGGATGGAAAAATAAGATTATTTAATCAGATAACTGGTGAAATCTCTGCAGGTTTATTTCCGCAAATACTATCATTTGCCGAAAGCCGTGAATACGAAGTTGAGATAATGGAATCAGATTATGGTAGTCCTAATGAAGGTAATAAAATAAATCCAGAATTTATGATGAAGTTTGTAGATGCATTAAAGCTACCGTTTAAAATAAGAGATTATCAGTTTGATGCAGTGTGTACAGGTATACAAAAGAAAAACGCTATATTGTTATCTCCTACTGGTTCTGGTAAATCACTAATCATTTATGTTCTTATGCGATATATGTTAACGTCGTTTGATAATGATGTATTAATTATTGTACCAACTACATCATTAGTTGAACAGATGTATAATGATTTTAAAACCTATGGATATAATGTAGAAGCACACTGCCATAGAATATATTCAGGTAAAGATAAGAACACAGATAAAAGAGTTATAATAAGCACGTGGCAATCTATATACAGATTTCTGCCAGAATGGTTTAGTAGATTTGGTACAGTCTTTGGTGACGAGTGTCACGGATTTAAATCTAAATCATTAACAACTATTATGAATAAATGTATAGAAGCTGAATACAGATTTGGTACGACAGGAACATTAGATGGTGCGCTAACACACGAATTAGTATTACAAGGATTGTTTGGTAAAGTACATAGAGTTACAAGCACAAGAGAATTACAAGATAATGACACACTCGCTAAACTTACAATACGCAGAATAATATTAGATCATGGCGAAAATATTAAGAAAGATTTTGGTAAAAAAACATACCAAGAAGAAATAGAATTTATTGTTACTAACAGTAAACGAAATACATTCATTAAAAATCTTACACTTGATTTAAAAGGTAATACATTAGTATTATATAACTATGTAGAAAAACATGGCAAACCATTATACAATCTTATTAAAGACGAAGTAGAAGAAAGTCGCAAGACTTTTTTTGTATCCGGCGAAACAGCTGCTACTGACAGAGAAGCCATAAGAGCAATAGTAGAAAAACAAAAAAATTCAATAACAGTAGCGTCTCTCGGTACGTTTAGTACAGGTATAAATATTAGGAACCTACATAATATTGTCTTTGCATCACCATCTAAGTCACAGATAAGAGTTTTGCAAAGTATTGGTAGAGGTTTAAGAAAGACAGATGATAATAAAGATGCAACTCTTTACGACATCATTGATGACATAACATGGAAGACAAAGAAAAATTTTGGTATATTACATGCTGATGAAAGATTAAGAATTTACGGTAGAGAAAAATTTAACCATAAAACTTATAGAGTGAATTTATGAATATAAAACAATTTAAATTAACTAATAATGAAGAAATAATTTGTGAAGTTGTTGACTGGGACACCGGTGATGAAGCTGGTGATGTTTTAGTTAAACGAGCTTTAAGAGTAATTGGCGTAGAAGATTATCAAAAAGGTTGGAGGTTCTTTTGTTTTAGACCTTGGATGTCTTTTCAAGATGATCCTACTTCTTTACAAACTTTAAATTCAGCACATATAATAGTAACAACCAATCCATCTAAAGATATACTAAAACATTATAATAGATGTATAACTCGAATATCTGATGATGTGAAAAGAAATAATAAAACAACAGCATATGCTAATCTAGACGAAATACAGGATGAATTAAGAGAATTAACTGATGATGAAATGGATGATTTCTTATACAATAAGTACGGTGCAACTGAAGAAGCTCCATCTTCTTTAGATTCTGATAGTGGTAAGATAATTAAATTTAGACCACGGAAGACCTTTCACTAAGGTATATTCCCCTTCTCCCCGTATACTCTTTTATTATACCATACTTTTTAACAAATGTACACCATTATATTTTTAATTAAGAGACAAATTAAACAGTGTACATTTACGTAAAATCAGTGTATAATAATACTATAAAATAAAGGTTATAACAATGGCACGCAAAAAAAGCATACATTACGTTAACAATTCTGACTTTTCTACTGCAGTGGTCGAATATGTTGAAAGAGTTGTAATTGCAAGAAAAGACGAAACTAAAATTCCAACAGTTCCAGATTATGTGGCACAATGTTTCTTAAAAATAGCTGAAGGTTTATCACATAAAGGTAACTTTATAAGATATACATACAGAGAAGAAATGGTTATGGATGCAGTTGAAAACTGTTTGAAAGCAATTAGTAACTATAACTTAGAAGCAGCTACTAGAACTGGTAAACCAAATGCATTTGCATATTTTACTCAGATAACATGGTATGCATTTTTAAGAAGAATTTCAAAAGAAAAAAAACAACAAGAAATTAAATTAAAATACTTAGCTAAATCTGGTATCGAGAGCTTTATTGATACTGGTACTGAATCTGTAGCAGCAGGCCAAGCAGCGCATTTTGTTGATACTCTTAAAGACAGAATTGCAAGAGTACGTAATACAGATAATGAAGTAAAAGAAATAGTTAAGAAAGAAAAAAAGAAACGTAAAACTAAATTAGCAGATTCAGACTTAAGTGAGTTCATGTTATGAAGGTAGGTATTACTGCTTCGACATTTGATCTATTACATGCTGGTCATGTTGAGATGTTAAGAGAAGCAAAAGGCCAATGCGAATATTTAATATGCGCTTTACAAATTGATCCTTCAATTGATAGAATAGAAAAAAACAAACCCGTTCAAACAATAGTTGAAAGATATACACAATTATCTGCAGTTAAATTTGTAGATGAAGTTATTCCATATATGTATGAATCTGATCTTGTAGATATACTTTCTATGAGAAATATAGATGTACGTATACTAGGTGAAGAATATAGAGAAAAAGACTTTACAGGTAGAGATATTTGTAAAGCACGTGATATAGAATTGTACTTTAATAAAAGAGAACATAGGTTCAGTACAAGTGATTTAAGAAAGAGAATAACGAATGAAACTAGCAATACTCAATGATACACATTGTGGAATTAGAAACTCTTCAGAAATATTTTTAGATAATGCAGAAGACTTTTATACAAATATATTTTTTCCGGAATGTGAAAAACGTGGAGTAAAACAAATATTGCATCTAGGTGATTATTATGATCATCGTAAGTTTGTAAACTTTAAAGCACTTAACCAAAATAGAAGAGTGTTTCTAGAACCTTTAAGAAAAAAAAATATGGTTATGGATATTATACCTGGTAACCATGATACGTATTATAAAAATACTAATGAATTAAATTCACTAAAAGAATGCTTAGGCCATTATATGAATGAGATTCATATAGTTATGGAACCAACTGTTATGCAATATGGTTCTTTAAGTATGGGATTGCTCCCATGGATATGCGCAGATAACTACGACCAATCAATGAACTTTATTAGAGACTGCAAAGCAGACTGGTTGGGTTCTCATCTTGAATTAGCTAACTTTGAAATTGGTAGAGGTATTATGGCGCACGATGGTATGGATCCAAAACTATTTGAGAAGTTTGAACAAGTATTATCTGGACATTACCACACATCTTCTAAAAAAGATAACATATGGTACTTAGGTAGTCCTATGGAATTCTTTTGGTCTGACGCACATGACACAAAGTATTTTCATATTCTTGATACTGAAACAAGACAAATAGAAAAAATACAAAATACTTACACTTTATTTGAAAAAATAGTGTACAATGACAAAGAAGTGTGTTATAATAATTATAATAAAAATTTATCTAAAAAATTTGTTAAGGTTGTTGTAGCAGAAAAAACTGATCCATTTACGTTTGATAGGTTTATTGATAATATTCAGAATCAAGATATCTATGAATTAAAGATAGCAGAAAACTTTAATGAGTTTATGGGTCAAAATGTTGAAGACGAAGATATGAACTTTGAAGATACGGCTGAAATAGTTGATTCATATGTTGAAGCAGTAGATACGGATTTAGATAAGAGTAAGATTAAGATCCAAATGAGAGAATTGATGACGGAAGCGCAGGCACTTGAAATAGCATGATAAATTTTAAATCTATAAAATATAAAAACTTTTTATCTTCAGGAAATTATTTTACTGAGATACCTTTGAATAAAGATAAGTCAACGCTTATTGTTGGTCATAATGGTGCAGGTAAATCTACTATGTTAGATGCTATATCATTTGCATTGTTTGGTAAACCACATCGTAAAATTATGAAGAATCAATTAGTCAATTCTATTAATCAAAAGCAAGCAGTTGTTGAAGTAGAATTTTCTGTAGGTTCAGCGCAGTTTAGAATTTTAAGAGGCATAAAACCAAACATATTTGAAATATGGAAAGATGGTACAATGATTAACCAGTCTTCCCATTCTCTAGAATACCAGAAGATCCTCGAACAAAATATACTGAAACTTAATCATAAAAGCTTTCATCAAGTTGTAGTTTTAGGCTCCTCTTCTTTTATACCTTTCATGCAGCTTAATGCAGGCCATCGTAGAAATGTTATCGAAGATCTTCTGGATATTAATATTTTTTCTAAGATGAATCTTATCATAAGAGAAAGAAATTCTATATTAAAAGAAAGCATTACTAGAATAAGTAATGATACTAATATTGTAAAAAGTAAAATAGAACAACAAGCAAAATACATTCGTGATATTGCTGCTCTTACACAAGAGAATAAAAACAAATATGAAACTCAAGTTGCAACTGGAAGAGAAAGAATAAAAGTACTTCAAAAACAAAATAGTGAATTAAGTTTAGCACTTGAATCCAGTACAGCTATTGATGAATTAAAAGAACTGCAAACACAAAAGAATAAAGTTATTGGTGAAATTGCTACTATAAAACAAGAAATGAAATCAGTTGCAAAACGTGGTATGTTTTTAGAAAAGAATGATGAGTGCCCTACATGTGATCAACCTATAGCTAATAAAGACAAACTTATTTTAGAAACAAGAAACGAAGCACATAAGGTACAATCATCTTTAAGTGTAGTAGAACAAAACGGTAGTTCTATTGATACAGATATATTAGCATTAGAAGAAATTATTAAAGACATAAAAGAAAAAACAGATACGATTAATGCAAACAACAGAGAGATTGTTTCAGTAACACAAAACAACGATGAATTACAAAAGTATTTAGAAAGTGAAGTGTCAGCCGATTTAACTGGTGCACGTAACGATTTAGAAACTATGAATAATGATAAAGAAAGTTTATTTGAAGAGAAGCTTAAGTTAAATGAACAGTTTGGTTATAACAATGTTATTGCTGAAATGTTAAGAGATACTGGTATTAAGACAAAGATTATTAAACAGTACTTACCGACTATTAATAAACTTGTTAACCAATTCTTGCAAACTCTGGATTTCTTTGTTTCTTTTAACTTAGATGAAAATTTTAATGAAACGATAAAGTCAAGACATAGAGATGATTTTACTTATGATTCTTTTAGTGAAGGTGAAAAACAAAGAATCGATTTATCTTTATTGTTTACATGGAGACAAATTGCTAAAATGAAAAATTCAGTATCAACTAACTTATTGGTACTTGATGAAACATTTGATTCATCACTCGATCATGATGGTATTGAAAACTTATTAAAAATATTATCCATGATGGATGCAAATAGTAATACATTTATTATATCACACAAAGGAGATATATTAGATGGTAAGTTTGAATCCAAGATCGAGTTTATTAAAGATAGAAATTTTTCTAAGATAAAAAATTAAATGAAATTAACTGTGTACATTTACATAAAACTATGGTATAATACTATTATAAAATCAAAAAGGAAGGTTATTAATTATGGAATTAAGTGAAAACACTTTACAGGTTTTAAGAAACTTTTCAGGGATTAATCAAAATATATTGATTAAAACTGGATCGAATATTAAAACTATTAGTGAAGCAAGGAACGTGGTGGCAACTGCCGATGTCACCGAAAGTTTTGAAAAAGATTTCGGCATATACGATTTAAATGAATTTATTGGAGTAATGGGATTAGTCGATACTCCAAGCTTAAAATTTGAAGATGACTTTGTTATTGTTTCCGATTCATCAGGTAGATCTAAAGTAAAATATTTCTATGCTGCTGAAGAAACACTAACGGCACCTACAAAAGATGTTACTATGCCAGAAGCTGATGTTAAGTTTGTATTAGATAATGATACACTTAATAGACTAAAAAAAGCTGCATCAACATTAGGTCATAGTGAAGTATCAATACAAGCAAAAGATGGTGTATTAAGTTTGTCAATTGTTGAAAAGCAAAATGCAACATCAAATGCTTTCTCTATTGATATAGACGGTGAGTTTAAACAGGACGCTGTATTTAACTTTATAATAAGTATTTCTAATCTTAAGATCCTACCAGGTGATTATGAAGTAGAAATATCTTCTAAACTAATAACGCAATTTAAGAACAAAGAACTTCCTTTGAAATACTGGATTGCACTTGAAAAATCTTCAACATACGGAGCATAATGACATGTCAGAAAATTTAAAACAATTAAAAGAACTTGCCAATAAAGCAAGTAGAAGTACTGTAGCAGTTGTAGATGCTGTTACACAAAGAGGTGGATTCAAAGGTGAAGAGCTTTCGACCATCGGTGGTTTAAGAGACCAGTGTATTCAAATCATTCAAATATGTGAAGCACTTCAACAAGAAGATGCGATGAATGATACTAGTGATAAAAAACCAGAAGAAAAGAAGTAATGAGTACTGACTTTCTATGGGTTGAAAAGTACCGGCCTAAGATTGTATCAGATACGATCTTACCTGAATCTTTAAAATTAACCTTCCAAAAGATAGTCGACGGTGGTGAACTTCCTAATATGTTGTTCACTGGTACCGCCGGCTTAGGTAAGACCACAGTCGCCCGAGCTCTATGTAACGAGCTCGGTTGCGATTTTATTCTTATCAACGGTTCTGAGGAAGGTAATATTGATACGTTAAGAACTAAGATAAAACAATTTGCATCATCTGTTTCATTACAAGGTGGTTATAAAGTTGTTATACTAGATGAAGCCGACTATCTCAATCCACAATCTACACAACCAGCGTTACGCGGTTTTATAGAAGAGTTTTCCAATAACTGCAGATTTATTCTTACTTGTAACTTTAAAAACAGAATTATCGAGCCATTACATTCACGATGTGGTGTATATGAATTTAACACATCTAAAAAATCTATGATTGAATTGTGTGAATCATTTATGGCTAGATGTAAAACTATTTTAGATAATGAAAAAATTGAATATGACGACAAGCCTTTGGCTGAACTTATAATGAAATTTGCACCTGATTGGCGTAGAGTATTAACTGAATTACAAAGATATTCTATTAATGGTCGTATTGACTCAGGCGTTGTAGCTAATCTTCAAGATAAGAACTTTGATGATCTGTTCTCTCATTTAAAAAATAAAAATTTCAAAAGTATGAGATCTTGGGTAGTAAACAATATAGATACAGATGCAAGCGCTATTTTTAGAGCTATTTATGACAGAATGATCGATAAGGTTGCTCCACAATCAATCCCGCAACTTGTACTATTGCTTGCAGACTATCAATACAAAAATGCATTTGTTGCTGATCACGAACTTAATGTGGTAGCATGTTTAACGGAGGTAATGTCAGATGTCCAATTCAACTAACTTAACACTATACACTCAAGATGACTGTAACTATTGTCATATATTAAAGAAAAAACTTTCTGAATGGGATTTTAAATATAGAGAAGTAAATGTTAGCTATGATATGTTTGCTAAAGAATTCTTAAAAGAACAAGGCCATAGAACAGTACCTCAACTTTATTTAAACAATATTCATTTAAATAAATTTCCAACTTTAGAACTTACCAAAAAACACATAGAAAAAGAAATTGATTATGAAAATTATGTTGGTGGTGTAGAAAGTTGGGCTCCTCTTAAAAGTGCATAGGACATATAATGAATCCTTTTGAATATTCAAATGCTATAAATTACACTAAGAAAGATATCATGATTGACGATATTGCTGAAAAAGCATATTCGTCATACATGATCAACAGACAGCTATCTTACTTTCCAGATACAGTATTAGCTGCAAACGAGATGAATCGTAATCATCATATCGATAACCGCCTTCAATTTGATTTTTTTATAAATATAATTAGAAAACGTAAAAGGTTTTCTAAATGGTTCAAACCTGAACAAATTAGTGACTTGGATGTGGTTAAGAAATATTATGGCTATAGCAACGAAAAGGCCCGACAAATTTTAACTCTCCTATCCACTGATCATATAAACGAATTGAAAAATAAGGTGGCACAAGGTGGAAGAAAATAACATTGTAGAATGGAACCCAGCGAATATGCTAGAGGTTACATTAAACGAGCCGGACGATTTTCTTAAAATAAGAGAAACACTTACTCGAATAGGTGTGGCATCACGTAAAGATAATAAGCTTTATCAGTCATGTCATATATTGCACAAACAAGGCAGATACTTTATTGTGCACTTTAAAGAACTCTTTTTATTAGATGGAAAAAAATCTAATCTTGAAGAGAATGATGTTGGACGTAGAAATACTATAGCAACATTAATGAGTGATTGGGGTCTATTGACTGTAGAAAATAAAGAACAATTACGGCCAATAGCACCATTAAGACAAATTAAAATAATCTCATTTAAAGATAAAGATGAATGGGAATTATGTCCAAAGTATAATATTGGTAATGGAACAAAATAAAATTAAAGAAGCATATAGAATATTCTTCTTAGTGAAAGGTCATTTAGACGTCACTGAAGAAACTGCTTTGGCTTGTTATGATAATTATTTTAAAAGAATATGGTACAATCAAGAAGCTTGGGTAAGAGAAGAAAAATTTCATATAGCTTATGAAAACAAATTTGGATCTACTGGTTTAAATTAAGAAAGTAGATACTATATATATTATAGAGGCGCCGATAAACGGGTCTCGTTTAACCTTGCTAGTCAATAGGAGGCAATTATGACTAAGAACTTTATTTACCCGAGAAACGCTTTCTTGGGTTTCGATCACATTTTTGATCAACTGGAAAATATTCATTCACACGCGAAGGATACTTATCCACCATATAACGTTGTTAAACACAGCAATATGACATATGAAATTGAGATGGCTGTAGCCGGCTTTAAGAAAGATCATATCGATATTGAAGTAAAAGATCACGTTATGAACATTACTGGTAATAGACCTAAGCGTAGAGAACAAGACGCGTATGTCCATAAAGGTATTAGTGCTCGAAAGTTTTCAAGATCATTTAGACTGTCCGAATACACGGAAGTAGACGGTGCAGACATTCAGGATGGAATACTATCTGTTCAATTAAAGGTAGTCCTACCAGAAGAGAAGCGACCTCGTAAAATTACAATTAATTAACGAGGAAAATCAAATGACAACTTTAACTACAACTTACAACATCACATGTCAAGTATGTGAATCTATTGCTAACGCATTTAAAAAGACATTAAGAGCTATCATAGTAGGTAGACAAATGGCTGCAAATGCTCAAGTAGCAAGAGAACTTCAACAGCTTGGTTTCTACGGAAGAGACGCAGATATAAAGCATATCATTATGCAATTAAATGATAAGACTTCCAAAGAATACGAAAGATGGTAGTATCGTAAAAAATCAAAGTAAATTAGGCGGGCGGTGCTCGCCTTTTTTATTATAAATAGTATTTTATAAGGAGATATAATATGAATATAGATGTATTAAGAAAAGAACTTGAATTGGATGAAGGAGTTAAATATGAAATTTACAACGATCACTTGGGTTATGCCACTTTTGGGATTGGGCATTTGGTTATTGATTCTGATCCAGAACACGGACAAGAAATTGGAACTGCTGTCTCAGAAGATCGAGTCATTGAAGCCTTCAATTCAGACGTCCAAACCGTGCTCGCAGATTGTGAGCAATTATATTACGGATTTAATGTCTTGCCAGAAGAAGTCCAACTAATTATTGCTAATATGATGTTTAATATGGGAAGACCTAGACTTTCAAAGTTCAAAGGTATGAAAGCTGGTGTTGATTCTCAAGATTGGAATAAAGCTGCAGACGAAATGATAGACTCTGCGTGGTATAGACAAGTTCCTAATAGAGCTGGTAGACTTGTTAAAAGGATGAGAGCAGTTAATGTCTGATTTAGATTTTGATTTTGGATTTACTGCTGTAACTGAAGATGAGTTAGATGTAGTAAAGAAAACAAAAGATACTGTTAATGACAAACAGCATCTATTGACATCTAAGCAAGATACACTCGACAATCTTTATAATGCAATAATCCCCTTGCTTAACAATCTTAAAAAGAATCCAGAAAAAGAATATATTCTCTGGCCTAATAGACTAAAAAAAGTTGAAGAGTTTGAAGATTACATTAATAAAATATATACAACTAATAATAGATAAAAAAAAGTAAAATAATCCTTTACTTTTGCAAAAAACTATGGTATAATAACTATAATGATTAATTTTAAAACATATTTAGAAGAGGCTGCAGGAAAAGGTTTAACTATATTTGACATAGATGAAACTATGTTTATAACTAAAGCTAAAGTGCATGTAGTAAAAAATGGCAAAATCGTTAAAAAATTGGATAACCAAGAATTTAACACGTATAAGAAAAAACCTGGTGAAGATTACGACTTCGGCGAATTCAAAAACGCCGAGGTATTTAAGCGGACGTCCACGCCAATTGCAAGAATGATTAACAAAGTTAGAGTAATACTTAAGAACGCCACAAAGGCAGGATCTAAAGTTATTATTGTAACAGCAAGACCTAACTTTGATAATAAGAAAACATTCCTAGATACATTTAGAAATCAAAGAATTGACATAGATAAAATCTATGTTGAAAGAGCTGGCAACTTAGGTTCAGGACCAGCTGCAGATAATAAAAAGATTATTTTTAAAAAATACTTAGATCAGAAAATATATAAAAGAATAAGATTATTTGACGATGCTATGTCTAATTTAAAAATGTTTTTATCGTTACAAAAAGACTACCCGGATGTTTCCTTTGAAGCATTCCTAGCAAAACCAAACGGCTCTGTTTCTAGAGTACGATAACAGGAGATAATAATGAATATGAAGACCATCGCGGCAGTGGCGACACTGGCATTTTTGTTTTGTTTTTCGGCATTTGCTGATAAAACAAAAGTAGGTTTTATCTATGTTGGCCCAACAGGCGATCATGGATGGACTTATAGACATGATATTGGAAGACAAGATATTGAAAAACATTTTGGTGATAAAGTTGAAACAACCTTTATCGAAAGTGTAAAATATGGACCTGATGCAGAAAGAGCAATTAGAGCTATGGCAAAAGGCGGAGCGGATATTATATTTGCAACATCTTTTGGTTATATGGAACCTATGCTTAAAGTAGCAAAAGAATTTCCAAATGTAAAATTTGAACATGCTACAGGTTATAAGCAATCTAAAAATATGTCAAGCTATGGATTAAGATTATATCAAGCAAGACATGTACAAGGTGTTATTGCTGGTATGATGACTAAAACAAATAAAATTTGTTATGTTGGTGCATTTCCAATACCAGAAGTTATTCGTGAAATTAACACGTATTACTTAGGTGCTAAGTCGGTTAATCCAGATGTTGATATTGATATCGTATGGGTTAATACATGGTACGATCCAGGTAAAGAAGCTCAAGCTGCAAAGGTTATGATTGCAGAAGGTTGTGACATGGTTGCACAACATACTGATTCACCTGCACCATTACAGACTGCAGAAAAAGCAGGCGTACTTGGTTTTGGTCAAGCAAGTAATCAATACAAGTTTGCTCCTCAGGCTCAGTTAACTGCAACTATTGATAATTGGTCTCCATACTATATTCAAAAAGTACAAGACGTAATGGACGGTACTTGGAAGAGTGGTGATTATTTTGGCCATATGAAAGATGATGTTGTACAAATGGCGCCATTTACTAATATGCCAGATGAAGTAAAAGCGTTTGCACAAAAGATTAAAGATGGTATTACTAATGGTAAGTACTTTGCTTTCACAGGACCTATTAAAGACAACACAGGAAAATTACAGTTGAAAGACGGTGAAATTGCTGATGATGCGCATTTAAATGGTATGATGTATTATGTTGAAGGTATTGACGCTAAAGTACCGGGTAACTAAAAATGATTCCAGTAATTGATTTTAAAAGTAAAACACTACTGGAAGAAATACGCAAAGCTTACACAACTGTAGGCTTTGCAGTTTTTATTAACACGTTAAATAATAAAGATCAAACCACCATGAATGTGTGGTTTGATTTAATGAAAGAATTTTTTAAACAAGATTTAGAACAAAAAAACAAATACAAATATCAGGCTGAAAACAATTTAGGTTATTCAGTTATGGGTGCAGAAAATGTAGATCCTAGTGCACCAAAAGATATGAAAGAAAGTTTTAACTACAATAATAGCAGAATGCCTAATGAGTTATGGCCTACTATAAGCGGATTTAAAGCAACAGCATTACAAACTATTGATATTGCAGATAGACTTACATTACAAATCTTAGAAAAGTTTGATACTATATTAGAGACAGATTCAGTATTAGTTAATTCACATTTAAAACCGTATAATACTACAAGAGTTATACATTATCCAGCATATGCTGGCTCTTTAGAAGATAAACAATTAAGAATAGGTGAGCATAGCGATTACGGCACTATCACTTTACTTTGGCAAATTAATGATGTACCAGGACTTGAAGTTCAAGATCTTGAAGAAAAATGGCATCCAGTTCCATACGCAGATCATGGAGTAGTTGTTAATATTGGTGACTTACTTCAACGTTGGACCAATGATTATTTCATTAGTACAAAACATAGAGTAGTAAATAGTCATATACATATTCCACGATATAGTATGCCACACTTCGTTGATCCTGAACCAGGAACAATTGTAAAAAACCTTATGAATTCACCCTCTAAATATAATTCAATTGAGAGTAAAGAATATCTTATGTGGCGATTGTCACAGAGTTATTAATGATAATGATTTTTATAAAAGATTTTTGTTACTATTATAAAAACTTTGGTCCGAAATATGGCTGGTTCTGGAGTATAGGTTATTCAAGATTTAACGCATTATATTTTAATCGAGATGGAACTTGGAAAAAGAAAACATATGAAAATTAAAGATTATATTAAAAGTTATAAAGACTTTCCAATTAGTGGTGTAGACTTTAAAGACATATCAAGTTTATGCAATAGCAATGGGTTAAAGTTAGCGTGTGACGAAATAGAACAACAACTCGTATTTCATATATGTAATTCAAAACCAAAAATATTAGCATTAGATGCAAGAGGATTTATATTTGGTAGTATTATAGCAGACAGGAACAATCTTAATTTAGTATTATGTCGTAAAAAGGGTAAGTTACCTGGTGAAACTATTGAAAAAAGTTTAGAACTTGAATATAATAAAACTACACTAGAATTACAAAAGGATTCTATAAAGACCAATGATAAAGTTATTATCGTTGATGATTTAATAGCTACAGGGGGAACAGCTATAGCCGCTATTGAAATGGTTAAAGAACTAGGCGGCAGCGTATCTGCAGTCGCATGCATAATAGATTTACCATACTTAGGTGGTAGTAATAAAATTAAAGAACTTAATATTCCATTTTATTCGAGTGTAAAATATGATTAGTATATCTGAAAAAGCTAAAAATTATTTAGTTACAGCTGTAAAAACTCAAGATAAAAAGTATGCATATCTTGCTGTAAACGGTGGAGGGTGCTCAGGGTTTCAGTATGAATGGGATATGACTGACGATTTAGAAAAAGGCACTCTTATTGAAAATATATTAGTACTTGATAGAACAGCAGAAATGTTTGTCATAGGTTGTACAATAGATTATGTAACAGAATTTGGCGGATCATACTTAAAG
>Ga0209630_10002786_pt1 | contig 16489 bp, 22 predicted proteins | sample COG_01_FD_184745 | JGI IMG/M metagenome (GOLD analysis project Ga0209630, IMG submission 184745) | Pelagic Microbial community sample from North Sea - COGITO 998_met_01 (SPAdes) (version 2) | ecosystem: Environmental > Aquatic > Marine > Neritic zone/Coastal water | place: Helgoland, sampling... | reverse complement strand
TCCAAAGATTAAGTTTCTGGATGTTTGGGAAACGGGCATTTCAGCCTTCAAAAATCAAGCTTGGGAGGAAGCAAAGAAAATATTTTTAGAATTCGAGAGCGCTTCATCAACTGACAATTCGGTTAATATTCATAAACAAGCGGGTGATCCACTGGTTTCTATTTATATTGATAGAATAAATAATTATATAAAAAGCCCACCGCCTGATAATTGGGATGGTGTCTTTATTATGAATACAAAATAAACACCATGTCCAATTATATCCCAAAAGTTTCATTTAAACTCATTATTTTAGTAGTTATATATTTTTGTTTTTTAACAAATGTGCAGGCCAAAAATCTAAAAGTACTATTTATTAATCCTGGTAAAACTGGCGGGACTTTTTGGACAATGGTGAGTAATTTTATGGAAGCAGCTGCATATGACTTAAACATACAGCTTAGCATTAAGTATGCCGAACGCGACATGTTCAAGATGCTAAAAATTGCTGAGAATGCAATAAAGAGCAATCACAAACCTGATTATACTGTAATCGTAAATGAAAAAAATACTGGGGGTCGATTACTAAAAATACTTGCTCCTCACACTAATGTTATATTTATTAACAATGCTTTGGGTGATAGAGAAGAATCTCAATTTCGGGCCTCTTCGAAATTTAGGCATAAATTAATCTCTTCCTTGACACCGGATCACTTTCAAGCCGGTAAAGATATTGCTAATCACATTATTACTGCTGCGCGCAACCAAAATAAACCAGGCAAGATTGGTATAATTGCTATTGGAGGAAATAAAAGAACGCCAGCTTCAATTCTAAGAGTTAATGGCCTTAAATCTTACAGTTCTTCCTCTCCCAATATCAAAATTTATCAAACAATTTATAGTCAATGGCGTAGAGATAATGCCGAAGCTCAAATTGCTGGCTTATTACGTAGATGGCCAAATGTGAGAGGAATATGGGCTGCCAATGACGATATGGCTCTCGGTGCAATAGATGCATTAGATAAAACGCAGCTTAAACCGGGCGTAGATGTATTTGTTGGAGGCCTAAATTGTTCTAAAGAGGGATTAAAAAATGTTCTATCCAGAAAGATGATCACGACAGTTGGCGGTCATTTTATGTTAGGAGGCTGGTCATTAGTGTTAATAAAAGACCACTCAAAAGGACTATTAGTATCCCCTAAATTGATGATACCAATGATGGCGATTAACCAAAAGAATATTGAAACTTGGAACTCAAAATTTGAGAAGCAAAACTGGGGTCAAATAGATTTTTCGACCTTTACCAGACATACAAATAAAAATAAAGTCTATGATTTTTCATTATCCTCTATTCTTAAATGAATCAAAAAATTAATGAAATACCGAGCACTCTAATATCTGATTAAATTTTTTAAATAACATATTCTCTCAATGAATCTATAGATTTATAACACCTCTCCTCCTTGTGTTTTATATTTCTCATATTATCTTAATCTTAAGAATTTTTAATTGTAACTCTATTTTTAGAATAAATTAATTAATAAAATTATCTCAGCATTATGCATTTTAAAATGCTTTAACAACTGCTATAGGTATCATTAATACTGGTCGATTTATACAATTTAGCCAATCTAATATGAGAGGAATAATCCATTGAAAATTACCATGTTAGGAACTGGTGCAGCTTTCCCTGATCCAGATAGATCTCAATCTGGCATACTCGTTACACTCAATAATGGTGCAACATATTTATTCGATTGTGGCGCTGGAACCACCCATAATATGGTGAGAGCGAATACAAATCCAGCCGATGTAACTGCAGTTTTTTTAACACATCTTCATCATGATCATATCTGCGATTTTCCTCTCTTCGCAATAACAGGTTGGATGTGGGATAGAAAAATGCCTCCCATAGTTTTAGGTCCAAAAGGCACTAAAAATTTTTGTAATCATCTTTTTGAGGGTGGAGCCTTCGATGCAGATTTCCGAGCGCGCGGGGATTACCCATTAAGACAAAAAAATTTAAACGCAATTCGACCAGATGTTCGCGAAGTATCACCAGGTCTTGCTTATGAAGATGAAAATGTGAAGATTTATTGTGATTATGTTGAACACATTCCTCGTGAAATATCAGAATGCTATGGAATTCGTTTTGAGGCTGAGGGAAAAGTTATAGCTTTTTCAGGAGATACTAAGCCATGTGATAATATGATTAAACTAGCTATGGATGTTGATGTTTTATTTCATGAATGCACGTTTCCTGAGTCATTTATTGAATTTAGACGTCACTCCGGAGTTGGGACGCACGCCCATACTTCACCAACTGAACTCGGAGAAATAGCGACCAGAGCGAAAGTAAAAAAGTTAGTCGCTACCCACTTCGGCCATTTTGAGAGTACAAATCAGGTAATAAAAAATGCAGCAAAACATCATATGCCAGTAAATGAAATGGGGCCGCACGTTATGGATGAGGTAGTAAAAGATATTAAGAGTATTTACGACGGCCCTTTACAAATGGCTTATGACTTACTCCGAATAGATATTTAATATCTTTTTTAAAAATAACGGGTGCAACACAAAGTATGGTTGAAAAAAATATCCGTATCTTTTAGGCGCTTCAAATATTGGATGTGTCAAACTTTCTAACAAAGCCATTGTCGCGCCGATAAATTGGGTGAGTGCCACGGCAGACGTAATTCCGACTGGAATAATGCAAGAGTATTGTGAAGCATTTGCAAGAGGACAGTGGGGTTTAATTTTTACAGAGGGTACATATATCAATGAAAGTGAGTCACAAGACTTTATGAACCGACCAAGTATCGCTAACCATAAATATGTTAGCGAGTGGTCTAAAATCGTCGATATAATTCATAAACGTAATACCCCTATATTTCAGAAATTGATGTATGATGGCGCCTTAATTTAAGAAAATTATTATGGCCGAAAAGCAGTTGCACCTTCTGCTGTTGGCCAAATGGAAAAATGTTATCCCATTATTTTGGGAAAGGCTTGTTCTCAGTTCCAAGAGAAATTACTAAAGAAGAAAGAAGAATTACCGTTACAGACTGTGCTAATGCAACTTTAAGATACGTAGAAGCCGGTTTCAATGGAGTTGAAATTCGGGGAGCAAAGGGCTATTTACTGGATAAGTTTTTAACGGATTTCGCAAATGCAAAAGAAGATGAGTATGGTGGAACTATTCAGAACCATATACGATTTTATTGCGAGGTTTTAGAGAGTGTTTTGGAGGTAGTTGATGGTAAAATTAAGTTTTCATACTGTATTCTGAAATTTTTTTATATTTTTACAAGCCAATCCAGTTCGGCTTTATTCCTATTTTTTTGAAGAATTTTTCTAAATTCTTCACCGAAAGTTCAACCGTGCGATCATTGACAAGAGGATGCACATAAATCTTTGAACATGACTGCAATTTTATATCCATAAATAATATAACATCCTTATTCGCTCCATTAATCATTGATAATGGTGAAACCGAGCCGGGGCGAACACCAAGATGCTCCATTAGACGTTGCTCTGAGCCAAGAGACAGGTGACTTGTTCCAATCGTTAATTTTAACTTTTTTAGGTCGATAATCCGATCTTGTTGAGCCACAAGTAATATATTTTTTTTCTTACGATCCCTAAGATAGAGATTTTTTACATGGCATCCACCACTCTCAGAGTTTAAAAAACTTCCTTGTATTTCTCTCGATTGATTAACTGTTTTAACGGGAGTGTGGGAATGTAAATCATATTCAATATTCCATTTATCCATTATTTCTAGTAAACGATCCGATGATAATGGAAGACTATCTTGAAAACGACTAGAACCATCAATCATGATATCATCGGTATATTTTTTTATCATCTCATACTCGTATTTATTTAATGGTAAAAAATGAAAACAGTTCGACCGTTAAAATATAAAATGCCATCGCTGTCATAATCTAAAAATAAAACAGTAATTAAGTATTGTAAGTTAACAATCTAAATAAGTTTAAAATTATAGCACAATCTAATATTAATATTTAAATGTTAATTATTGCAAAACCAATTAATTTTGAATAAATAAAATTTAATAAAAAAGAAGATTAGATAATTTTTTGAGGTTACTTTATGGACGAGAAACAAACTTGGATTACAAATATTAATCACGATGAAAATAAAGATAGTGCTGTACAATCAATATTACGAAAAAAATATAAAGTGGGACCACCCAAAGAAGTGCCGAATAATTTTGGTGGCATTACTTCAGTTGAAGAACTTGAGGAAATGAAAATAATTGGACTTTATAGAGACATCTAAAATAAAAACTTATATTTTCATCTACATTATCACAGCAAACGTAGTTAATACATTTACGGAGCAGAAAAATGGATGTTAATGAACCAGTTATTATTAATGATGATACTTCGTTATAAGTAATAAGAATACTACAATTGGATATGCGCATTTTAATAAGAATGCAAACACGATTGAATACATATTTGTTCACCCAATGTTCAGGCGTTCGGGTATAGGAGCGAAATTGATCATTACAGCTGAAAAATTTGTCGGTAGAATTCTAAAACCAGCAAAACCAATAAGTCCCATGGGTCAAAACTTTTTTAGGTCGCTCAAATATCAGGATAGGCGGATATTAAGTTAGAGTATGCGTAAGAAGAAATCTAAACAATTACATTATTGATAGGAAAATTTTTTAACGTTCACCCATAATCTTTAGTAACTAATTTTTGGGACACACTAACATACCCTGTTCTCCAAAAAATTGTGCTGGAGCAAAGCCAGTAAAATACTTTATCTCCCGATTCTCTGACCGGGCAAATTCGATAAGCCCTTGCTCACAAACTCTCATCTCTGTATTCGGATTAGAAGGATGCATATCTTTATCCGAGTTGTCTAAATAAATCCAAGTGGAATCTTTCGCAACTTCGGTTGCATACTTAACACAAATATCCCTGCGAATTCCATCTATAATTATTAAATCTGGTGAAGGGGTCTTTATTTCTTGACTAATTGATTCTCCATCCCATTTTATTAAGCTTGCATTAAAACAACCTGCTCTAAGTAGGTTTTTTTTTACCTTTACAAACCATTTTTCTGACGTTTCGTGACTTATAATTTTCTTGCATCGTTTTGCATACCAATGAGTAGACTGACCACTTCCAAACTCAACAATTAGCATATTATTGTCTATTATTGAATCTAGGACTTTTTTTGCCCCATAAACAATGCACGGAGAAGGAGGGTAGTAATTAAATAATTTCTTTAAAATCGCCTGAGAGATTATAATTGGTATGCGGAGAATTTCACTTAAAGGAACAATATTATCTTTTTCGTCATGCAATCGCGACTTTCTGTAAAGTACCATTGCAACCAACTCCTTTTAATTTATCCCTATTGGATTTTTCTACATTAACGTTAGTTAGTATCAAATTACAACTCAATATTTCTACATACTGCATATATTAATTATAAAACAAAACTTTCCCGGTTTTCCAATCTTTAAACTTTATAAATATGGTAAAAACTTTAATTTCCAACAGCTCTAACGAATGCATCAATATTCATATATAAAAATTGAAAAAATAAAAACTAGAACACCTTAAAACACCTTTGATGATTTTTACGTCCTTCAGTTTATTTATTACACAGCCATAAACGTAGACAAAAACCATATGATCTTTATTACATACACAACCTATCAATAATTTTCTTTCTTCTTTTTGGACTATAGTCACACCACTCTTGGATTTCCTTTCGAGTTCGATTGCACCCTATGCATATTCCGTCAAGGTTTAAACGACACACTGCTATGCACGGGCTACTTATCTCTTTTTTCATGTCCAACTCGGAGATTATTAATATCTATTATTTAACCTTACCAGATCAGTATAGGGACTTTATTTATTAATTCCGAACTGTAACTGATTAAAATATTTGTAAGTTTTATAAAGTAAACAAAATTTATATTAAATTATTCATAGACTCAAAGAAAACTTACGAAACAAAAATAAAAAAATATTTCCAAAATACTACCGCTTAATCCCTAATTAATGTCCCATTTTCCCTGATGGGCATGAAATCAATTATGATAAAAATCTGCATAATTAGATACAAGCCCTCAGAACATGCCAATTATCTCCATCATAATCTACTAACCAAATAACGTTTTTCCCTCAATACCTTTTTAGTATTTTATATTTCTTAATTTCATCGCCAATAATTTTAGATAAAACTAAATTCCTGTCTTAGTTCTGGCAAATCTATAAAAAAGTAATTTACACTATTTATTCTCTAGGTATCGCTCGAATCAACAATAAAAAATAAAATTCATTTAGACTACTTGCTGTATTGGAGCTAATGTATTTAAAGTTTCAAAAAAACCAATTTATTGGATAAAGAATACTGTAATGCTTGAAATGAAAAGTGAATGTTTGGAATGTCACTCGAATCTTTCTTATAATTCTGAAGCACATGTTTGCTCTTACGAATGCACCTACTGTGTTCAATGTGCAACTAGTAGAGATTTTATTTGCAAGAACTGTGGTGGGGATTTACAAAAACGCCCTAAGAGAGAAATCAAATAAAATACAAAAAACATATGTTAATCAAACTACAATAGATTATTTTTATTCCGATTGCAGGGTTTTACCTTTTAGGAAAAGGAGCCTGTTAACATAAAATAAAATAGATGGTCGCAAGATTCCACTCAGATATTAAGCTATTAATACACTTTGATTATCTGATTTTAAGACAAGCAATATTTAGTTAAAACATATCTAACGAGCTAATATAGATATAGTGGGTGCTCAAGCTAAAGACAGTAAATATTTATTACTTCTCTTTATAAGTTACCACATTCTCTATTTGTGAATAATGCCACATGGCGCAATCCAAAACAGAAGTTTATTGATCAAACATACTTATCAAAGGTTCTTGCCATTCTGTGCAAAACCTTCATCGGTATATGCTTAAATTCCCATCCACAATAAATCGAAGCCATCAGTGATATCCACCAAAATTCATCAGTCCATCCTGGTGGTAAAAAAGATGCTTGGTGTAACCATTGCCACGCATAACTTTGAGATTCTGGAAATGCCCACTTTGATTGAATAATAAAATGAGAAAGACTAAAACTATGATTAATGACCCAGAACCATATTATGAAATATGCAAAAAAGATTGTTCCAACATACTTATCTACTTTTGGAGTTACATTAAATAGTTTTAATTTTTCTCTCATATTCCTTAAATCTGAACCTTCGTCATGCAGAGTTCTAATTTTCCCATAAAACATTTATTAGGATTCGATCCAAACATGAAGCTTTCAATCAAAACCAAGTTACTTCTGATATAATACTAAAAAAAAATGTTTTTATTATTTATTTCTAGTTTATTTAAAATCCGATATAATTAGCATAACTCTCCATGGAAATATCAGCTTTTGATATACATTCTTCATCCTGCGCTGAAATACGCTATTCACGTGATAGCATCAAAAATTAAAGTTGCATAACCAATTTTATAAAATTCTGCGTTTTTTCTAGTAGTATCTTTCTTGTCACCACCACCGTGGATTCTGATAATCAAACATGGTTTATCAGGTAATTCAGGGAATTTAGATTTTACTATTTTATTGCAAGTATTGAACCCAGATAATTCTCTGCTAATCGCGAGACCATTCAATTCAGGCGTTCTATTTTAGTCTGGCATACACACCAAATTGGATAGAGTTTTTACTTGCAAGTAACCTTTTTGAATTATCCAAATATTAAAAATCACCATTGTTGCTTAATGTTTTAGCAAGAGGGCAGTTACACCTATTGAATCTTATATTACTTGTGAAATAAATTATCTAAAAATCATTCTAGAATTAAAAGATAAATATAGTAAATGATTATAATTGATCGCATCTTTATTCCCCTTTTTTAAATCTTTTTTTCGTTCTTTAGTTGTTTTAATACCAAATTATAACCTAATTTTAAAAAACCACGATCTCTGATTTCTTTAGCATTTATTATTTGATCTATCTGATCTTTGTTTAATTCTTCTATCTGCCCTATACCAAAATATTCACAAATACCTTCCAAAAGTTCTTTATGGATTTCTACTTCAATATTTTTCATTACCACCGCAGATCTTTCGGAGAGAAAATCATCTAAAATTTGATTCTTCATTGCATAGTTATTCCTCATTTAATAAATATTTTGTACCGGATGAAATAAATTAAAAATAGCCAGTCGTTAATAGTATAGTCTTATTTTCTCTGAATCAGGCGACTGATAATATTTAATCACATTCTGAATCTTGATTTAACATTTCATTTCTCCTAATAGGCATTTTATCTATAATGTCATATAATTTATTGAGCAAAGAAAGATCTCTTGAATATGCCTTATTACCTCCGTCGTAACCAATTAACCAAATACCCTTTTTTCCTTTATACCTCCTAGGTATTTCAAATCTTCTAATTTCATCACCAATAATCTTATATAACTCTATATTTCTATCTTTATGTTGACACGCTTCCTTTTTAAAAAAAGAATCTACACCGCGTATCAAATTAATATCTCCATCGTCAGCAATCAAAAGTAATATCCTTTTTTCCCATTCGAAATTACTTATAATTTTATCAAGAGATATTAGAGAGCTTGAATTACCCATGATTAGAACCGAAAAAATAATTAAAATTATAACCTTTTGGATCTTTATTTTATTCAATTAATCATATCCTAGAATTATTCTTTAGAACTACTGCACGGTGACTGAATGGTTTTGTTTTGAGGTAAAACCAGAAATTCTTACACTTCTCTGTTTTGACCTCAATTTATCCTTACAAAACCTTCGGACACCAACGTATTCCAATCACCAACAACTCCTATATAACACCAAAACGAATTTAAGAAAAAACGAAATGAACGATGTCCAGATCACAAATTGGTCATATGAAAATGAACATAAAACACCTAAACAAAATACCTTTAGAAATAATCATATTCATTCAATCGTAAAGGAACGAAGAAAACGATTGGACATTCTAGATATAAAACCTAAACAATCCCTCTCCAATATTGCGATAGGATATTCAACAAAAAAATAAACTAAAGTCTGAGTAATTTACATAATTCTAGTTTAAATCTGTAACTTAAAAATTATTTTCTCAGAAACCCCCTAATTATAGACATCATTTTATCTCTGGCAGCGGGAGCCCCCCCCATCGACCAACCAATAGGTCCACGACCAAAATTCCTTGTTTGTATATTTAATGGTCCTAAAAAACCACCATGTGCCATATCCTTAATATATTCGATATCTATACTAGAATTATTTTCTTTTGAGACCATTTTTACCCATTCTAAAGTCGTTGGCATTTTTATTGTATTCTTGCCCTTTCTACAATCTTCAGAAAAACCCATCGGAGCAAAATTAAAGCGTCTATTCAAATAACAAGGTGCAGAGATCTCCCATCGTTTTTTTCCAACAGGAGCAGATAAATCATCCAAATCTCCAAAAATAATTTGGATTGGTATCTTTATTGAATCGGGATAACCAATCCCTATTGGATTAGGTGCTTCCGAGATAATTCCACGAACGTGAGTTGGACTAACCATACCTGCTATATTTAAAACCGCAGAAGCACCGTTTGAAATCCCATAAAAATAAATATTTTTATTATCTATTTCTTCTCTACTTAAAACCCATTTATAAGCGGCATAACTCGTCTTCAGCAACATCATTTGTCGATATGCATTCCCTATCCGACGCAGAGATATGCTATTCATATCATAAGCATCGAAAATTAATGTAGCATATCCAATTTCATAAAACTCTGCATTTATTCTAGCGGCATCTTTTTTCCCACCACCACCGTGAACACTGATAATCAAACCGGGTTTAGGAAGCAATTCAGGAACTTTAAATTCTACTGTTTTATTGCAGGGATCAAACCCAGATAATTCTCCAACAATCTCAAGACCTTTTTGTTCAGGCGTTTCAAGTTGATCTGGCATACAGACAAAATCAGATAAAGTTCTTGCTTGCAGGAGATAAGAATTCACCACATTAAATGAGAGCAATATCAAAAAGGTCAAGATTGTGAGAGTTAATTTTTTCATAAGAAAAGTATATCACAGAAATTTTAAATGGAATATGTCGGATAAAAATAACTGTGATAATAGAAATTATAAATAATAGATTGTAGCATTTCAACAATCAAACTTAGAGAGAATGGATTTTAGGTAGATTGTAATAAGGTTATAAAAAGATATCATGAATTTGATTAATCAGAGGGATTCAAATGGATAAAGATAGTTCAAAGGTTGAACTTCAAGTTGACGGTAAAAATGAGTTATCGGTTATTGAAGATGATTGGATAGATATTGTTAAACAAAAACTTATGACTGTAATAGAGGATGAGATTAGAACACTTTCAATCGTTGATTATAAAAAGTTACGAAATGGAATTGTTGGAAAAGACGATAAGACCAAAATGACATCTCTAGAAGAATACGAGAGCCACTTATATAGTAAATTTATAATAGACCTTATAGATGAGAGATATCATTTAGTTTTTAATTACAATGACCATTCGAAGGGATTTGAAGAAGAAGATGAAGATGAAAATTTATTAGAAGGAGTTAGACCTGAACCAGATTGGTCAAGAAAAGATGTATGGATGGGGTTTTAAGTAGATTGACTGGTGGGTTCCTCATTATCCTTTTGAGGTTTGCATCTGGTGTCCATAGAAATCACTGGTAGAGAGAATTTAAATGTCCGTGCAGATTTTTCACAAGTCTCTTTCTTCTCTTGTGGGATTCTAAGTTCAAATTTTTTCTGTTCCTCACCAATCACAGGATTCCCCATCGTGATTAGAACTACTAACATGAACTTCATGATTTTTTACTCTTTATTTTCTTTAGTAACCAAGTAATAAAGGCAATAATAGTCGTAACTAAAACTCCTATTCCTATTCTCATTTCTTTTCCTTACAAATAATAGTAGAACTCATCAGCACATTAGGTAAGTGGATAATTTGGCATGTTAGGAACGTGAGACCTAGTTTTTTCATTCTGTAACTTTAACAGAAATTATTAGAAATGGAAGAAAGGGCAGTCTCACTGAAGATCGTTGGAGCAAAAGAATACCCCACAACAAAACTAATTCACGGTGACAGACTAGTTTTCATTGGACAATTACACTTAACCCTCAAAAAACTTGGTTTTTTTTATTATATCAGTCAAATATTCGAAGTTTCCCTCGCCCTTTTTTGGTATTACTCTTTTGACGTTTGATATCCAATCGTCGTTCTTTGGAACCCCTTGTTGGATTAGTCTTGCGCCGCATTTTTGGCACCATAGATGCTCTTCGAATTAGATTTACTAAACGCCCGAGTGCATCCTCACGATTTTGTTCCTGTGTGGAATATTTATGCGCAGTAATTACAATAACGCCATATTTCGTCATACGTTGACCTGCTAATTTCTCTAATCTTAGAAATAAATCGTTAGTTAAGGTGGAATTTTTTTTAGCATCAAATCGCAACTGAACTGATGTCGCTGTCTTGTTAACTTTCTGACCTCCGGATCCAGGAGATCGAATAAATTTCTCTTCAATCTCATTGTCGTAGAGTAAAATATCATCAGTAACTTTAATCATTGTATAATGGTATTATGGAATCCTTAAATTATAAAATCAGTTATCAAAAAGAGTATCTAAGTGTGAACATGAGGATTAATTTTTTCATTCTGTAACTTTAACAGAAATAGTGTGGAATGGAAGATGGGATCGTCTCTATATGGATGGTAGGGGTAAAAAAATTACCTCACAACAAAACTACGCCACCGTTACCAAAGGGGTGTAATGAGTGATTATAGTTGCCCCCCCTCTCAGTTTTAAGGTGGGGTTATTTTTTTATTTGATAATTGTGGAACCAGTTTCAGTTCGAATGATTTTATCATCTTTTAGAGTATGGACTACCATAATTGCTTCTTTAGTGCCGTCTGGAAAACTTCCAATATTGTGGTGGACCATAATGTCATCATTCTCATACAAGTACCTGTTATCACTCCAAGTAAGATTGCCTTCCTTCATAGCATTAAACACACCTGTAACATTAGGTTTCCAATCTTCTTTGAAAACTTCTTCGCCTGACTGGTGCCTCACAAATATGTAATCTGGGTGTAATAAATCAAAGTACGAATCGGGAGTGCTATCTTCAAGAGATTGAATCATTTTTTTTCATAAATTGTCATATCAAATATTCTCTTTTTAACTTGATTCGTATAATTAATTACCATTATCAATACGAGTTTAAACTTTATTAGATTAAAATCTATTTTATCTTTAATGGTGTTAAAGTTAGCATTCATTTAATTTTGAATCCAGGAAGTCTTTTGCCGTTATAGGCATAGCACCTACTCTTTTTTGAATAGCATCATCTATGATTTTATTACACTTCTCCTTCACATCTAAACAATATAGTTTTGGTGGGGTCTATTGACGTAAAATGCAAAATTTTATTAAGCCTTATTATTTTGTTTGTATTTATATTGCAGCTACTTAAAAATATAGTAAGCAAACTTTTGTTTATTGTTGAGTTGAGGACCGCATTGACCCGTAATTTTCTGATAATATTTTTAATAATACCTTTTTTTAATTTGTTGGGTTTTGGATTATCGCTAAAATTTCCGGAAATGCGATTTTCTGGAAAATTTAGCATAGTATCGCCAGCGTATGGTGAACAAAAAATACCATTTCATCTCCGTTTGGTTAATCGTTTAGACCGCCCTGAGGACGGTTATTGTTTGGATATATTGGGAACTCCCAACAATATGCGTATTAATCTGCCATTATTTGCTCACAACTGTAAATCCACTCTAACTCCTGATAGCGCGGTTATTTTTAACCCTAGTGGGCAGATCAAGTTTATATCTGTCAATCGTTGTATAACAGTTGCAGGTGTTAATTCTAATGCGGTGCCTGGTGCCTCAATACTACTTCGCAAATGCGATGAAATACTTCCTTTTTTTGAAACGTCAGCACTTCAACGTTTTATTCATCGTAAAGATGGCAGAATCTCAATTATCAGTTCGGATTTATGTTTAACTGTTGGTACTGAATCTGCAGAAACCTACTCTCCTTATCATCGTTGGCGTGCACTTTTCGTGGAAGATTGTAATAACGCAGATGCGTCGCGTTCCAAATGGGAATTCATCATACCCGAGTAATAATTTCATTTTTAAGTACCTTTAAGAAAGCAAAACTACTCTAAGGTTACCGAGTATTTCCAAAGAGTGATTATAATTGAACCCCTTTTCTTAGGTTGCTTGCACGTTTAGGAGAACTCATACAATCTCTTCTATGAGTCAAATAATTCTAGACAAATTTCTTTCCTAATATACGACCATCAATTATCAATAAACCACCTATAATAACTAATAATCCAAGAATTTCATTTGTATTTATAACTTCACCAATAAAAATGGAGTTTAGGATTATAGAAGAAGGAGGAATAATTATTGTACAAATTAATAGATTACCAGCTCCAGTACTTTCTAAAATTCTAAAATAAATAAAATAGGCGAAAACTGTACATATCAAAGCAAACCCGAGTGCATATTTTAATGTATCTAAGTTCAATGAAGATAACTCTTCAAAATGGGTCGACAGTATATACGGGGAAAGAAATATTGTACTCATGGTTAGCATCCCTGCAGCAGAAACAACCGGAGGTAGATTCTGTAATCTTAACTTCGCCCATATGCCGGCAAAACTATACGAAATGGTTGCAAATAAAATTAAGTATTGCCCAACACTATCATTATTAAGTTGGAAAATATTCTGATAGTCAACGGCAAGTATAACACCCAAAATACCTATCAAAACACCAATGGAACGATGAAAATTTAATTTTTCATTAGGTATAAAAAGCGCCACCAGAAGTATGGTCATAAAAGATGTATTTGCGTTAAGGATCGATGCTAGACCTCCCGTTATTGATTGTTGCCCATAAGCAATCAGCAAAAAAGGAAGAATGTTATTTAGTAAACCCATCACAAAAAGATTGAAAAGATCACCTCTTGAGAATTGAAATTTAATATTCCGTATTAAAATATAAATGAGTAAGAGTGCTGATGCTATTGCAACCCTAAGATACACGACAACAAATGGTGTTACATACTCAAGAAGGATCTCAACAAAAAGGAAACTCGCGCCCCAGAACACCCCCAACAAAATAACCAGAAACCAATCTTTATTTTTCATTATTTTCTATAATACGTTAATGGTCAGGCATAGAGTAGCGGTTAGGTGTTTCATAAAGGAAGTGTAGCAGAAGTTTTATGGAATGGAAGAAGGGGTGGAGTTTCACTCAACACCTTTTGTATTTCTTGGTGGACATAGTTTCCACATTAGAAAAGTCCACCCTAAAAATACACAATACAAAATAATAAAAAATTGTGTTGGAAAATCCCAATAAATGATTTGGTTTATCCAATATCCAATAAATGATTGTGATTGATGAATTCCACGCAAACTATTTTCAATGGAAGTGAGCGGACAAGTTATTCCCAATAATGTTTCTAATGTGACAAATATCATCATTCCACAATGAAATATTCTTAATTTTGTATTCGTAACCCACCCCCAACCAAACTTGTAACCAATTGGTATAAGAAAAAATCCAAAAGTGATAAAAATCACAACGCAAAAATGAAAAACTAAAACGAGGTTGGCAATCAATGATATCATCTTTATTCCAAAACTCTATCAACACCCAGACTTCCAAGAAGAACGGTGATGGTCAGGCAGTTAGTGCTGGTTAGTTTGTTCATTCTGTAACATTAACAGAAATAGTGTGGAATGGAAGAAGGGGTGGTTTAAGTAGATTGGATAGTTGGTTCTTCATTATCCTTCTGAGGTTCACATCTGGTGTCCATAGAAATCACTGGTAGAGAAAACTTGAATGTTCTTGCAGATTTCTCACAAGTCTCTTTATTCTCTTGAGGGATTCTGAGTTCATAGGTTTTCTTTTCTTCTCCAATGACAGGACTTCCCATTGTGATTAGAACGACTAACATGAATTTCATACTACTTTCTCCCACCTAACTTCCATCTTTCCCCACACTGGTTCGTATTCTCTATTTAATAATTCTAATTTCTTTCTTCGTTCCTTATATTTTTTCAAAACTGAATATACAGAGTTTCCAGTTATACCCCACTTCTTTCCAGTATGAGTTGGAATACCCCTCTCATTTAAATATTTGGTAATCCGTCTATAACTCAAACCTTCTTCATTTAAAGATTTGATTAACTCATAAAGTTTTTGTTGTTCTGGAGTGTGTTTACAAGTCTGAGAGTAAACCAATTTATTGGTTCTGGATTGGATAGAAAAACATAAAAAATGAGAATATTTGGTTTCTCTAAATCCGAAGTCACCCTCACTCAACCGTGATTGACTTTGTTCCAACGTACGGGTTCAACATCATCTACCCCCCTAACTTTACTCTTTTTTTCCTCTACCTTTTTAATTTTTAAAATTTGTCTGCAACCACTTTTCTTGTTTATAGTACTGATAACATAAATATTTATACCTATTATAATGGTGCTTGGTTTTAAGAAATACACGAAAAATAAGAATAAAAACTCAATATGGGTGAGGGTGGTCTAATGTTAATACAAGCGAAACCTATTAAGCAATGGAGGTTATCTGACGGGAATAAGATCGGTGTAGAACGTATAGAAATTAAAGACTTCATGACAAGTTTTTCAGATTTCCCTGACCCTATACTCCAAATAGGAAGTAAATCATCCATCCTAGATAAGGACGGGGGGAAGTGAAGAAATTTATACCAAAATAGAAATTTTATCGGCATAGATCTGGAAAATGGAGAGAACGTGGATCACGTGTTTGATATTTCCGATAATATCTCAAAATTACGGAAAAAAGTTGGAATAAAACAGTATTCCACAATAATCTGTCCTCATGTCCTAGAGCATGTTAAAAATCCATTTATCGTTGCGGATAACATAAAAAAACTACTTCTTCCAAGTGGTAAAGTCATCATTACAGTTCCTTGGGTACAAGGATTCCATGAATTCCCTGACGACTATTGGAGAATATCCTTCTCTGGTCTAAAAGTACTATTCCAGGGATTTAAAATAATCGATGAGTATTATAGCGATGCAAAAGAAGAGTTTGCGTATAGATTGACCTATAATGGAGTAGTCGAACATTCAGTAAGAACATGTAGAATTGAGAGAAACTTGTTTCAAATTATTCTAAAAGAAATACCCGAGCAAAAGATGTTTGACGAGCATACAGATACGAAAATAAAATTATCTAATATGTATGTACCCGGAATGAGTGTAAATATGATAATGCAGAAAGTTTAAAATAATCACTCTCTGAAACCCATGCGTTGGAAACTACTCCACGGTGACTGACTGATTTAGAACAGTGAATTAAGTTAACACCTAAATCATTACTTTTTTTTTAATACTTGATTTC
>Ga0209630_10002779_pt1 | contig 16513 bp, 14 predicted proteins | sample COG_01_FD_184745 | JGI IMG/M metagenome (GOLD analysis project Ga0209630, IMG submission 184745) | Pelagic Microbial community sample from North Sea - COGITO 998_met_01 (SPAdes) (version 2) | ecosystem: Environmental > Aquatic > Marine > Neritic zone/Coastal water | place: Helgoland, sampling... | reverse complement strand
ATTTGAATGGGGACCTGAAACAACTATCCATTTACAAGAAGATGGTAATATTACTATGTTACCACCTAACCCTGCTGCATTTCAAGTAAACAATGAACTACAAGCTTTAATGAATACAATGGAGCAAATGGCAGGTGCTCCTAGAGAAGCTATGGGTATTAGAACACCAGGAGAAAAGACTGCTTTTGAAGTACAGTCTTTACAAAATGCTGCTGGTAGAATATTCCAAAATAAAGTTAATCAATTTGAAGTAGAGTTTTTAGAACCTTTACTAAATACAATGTTAGAATCAGCTAAACGTAATCTAGATTTACCTGAACTAGCTAAAGTATATGATGATGATTTTGGTGTACAAGATTTCTTATCTATTACTAAAGAAGATTTAACTGCTAGAGGCATGATTAGACCTATAGGTGCTAGACATTATGCTGCTAGAGCACAACTATTACAAAACATGTTAGGTGTATTTAACAGTCCTATAGGACAAATGATTAGTCCTCATGTATCACCTAAACTTGTAGCTAAGATGGTAGAAGAGTATATGGGCTTTGACCAGTATGGATTTATGCAAGATAATGCAGCTATTTTTGAAATGGCAGAACAAGAAAAACTTAAAATGCAAATCCAACAACAAATGCAACAACAAGCTCAAGAACCAACTATGGAAGAGAATATGGTTAACCAACAAGTTAATCAAATGGAACAACAAGTAGGTATGTCTGATGTATCTGATTTAATTGAAGCAGAAGAAAATTCAGACTTACCTCCAGACGTTGTATAAATGAAAGTCCTTGACTTTTACTTAAATATATGGTATAATTATAGTATGGATTTAAAAAGTGAAAAGGCTAAAGCCTTAACTAAGAAACAAGTTTTTGATGAGTTAAGAAGTTATCTTAATGAGCAAGTAGATATTTCAAATAGAAAGTGTATGGATGAAGAGAATTTTAAACTTCCTGCTTTTAATGAGTATCAAGCTTATCAAAGAGGTATACAGAAGGCTTTAACAAAACTATATAATTTATTACCTTGACCAAAGGAGATGTAACATGAATGATGAAGTAAAAACAGAAACAACTGAAACACCTGTACAAGAACCTACCCAGGAGACTGTACAAACAGATACTCAACCAAAAGCATTTGAGATTCCGACCGAAGCTCAAGAAGTAATTGGAGAGGGTAAAAAGTACCAGAGCCCAGAAGATGCTTTAAAGTCAGTACCTCATGCACAGAAACATATTGAGACTCTTGAGTCTGAACTTGCAACTGTACGTGAAGAACTAACTAAGCGTCAAACTACTCAGGAACTGATAGATGAATTAAAGTCTGGAGTTCAACCGACAGCCACGACCGTGCCAGTAGGGGAACTTAATCAAGATAATGTGATGGATTTAGTTAATCAAACTATTGCTACAAGAGAAGCAAATGCTAAAGCAGACTCTAATGCTAAGTCAGTAGCTGCAAAGTTTACTGAACAGTATGGAGACAAAGCTGAAGTTACTTACAACTCTATAGCAAAAGAACTTAACTTATCTGTTAAACAACTTAACGAGCTTGCAGCAACAAGCCCAACAGTAGTATTAAAAGCAGCAGGTTTATCTGCAGCTAAAGCACCAGTAGCTAGTTCTAGTGGTGATATTAATACTGAAGCTCTAAGTCAATCAGCTAAACCAACTGATTTATCTGCAAAGGTAGCAGGTGGTTCAACTAAAGAACTTTTAGCTGCTTGGGGTAATGCTAAAGCTAAAGTAAATCAACAGTCTTAAGGAGACTTAACAATGGCACATAATACTGCAAATACAACTGCGTTCATTGAATCGCAACAGTATTCTCAGTTTATTCTTGATAACTTACACGACTACCTTCTTCCAGAAGGGATGTATCGTGATGTAACAGACTTCGGTTCAGGTACAACACTAAACATTAAAACAGTTGGTACTGTAACACTTCAAGATGCAGCTGAAGATACACCATTGAACTTTACTAACATAGACACTGGTAACATTACTCTATCTATTACTGACTATATCGGTGATGCATGGAAAGTTACTGATGACCTACGTGAAGATGGTTCACAAGTAGATACACTCATGGCTATGAGAGCTATGGAATCAACACGTGCTCTTGGTGAAAACCACGAAGGACGTTTTTTAGCTGTCGCTAATGGCGGACAAACAGCAGCAAACCTTAACTTAGTTAATGGTAGACCTCACCGTTTTGTAGCTGGTGGTTCTGGAGCAGCAACAAGAAATGTTGTTCTTGCTGACTTTGTATCTATGAAACTAGCGTTTGACAAAGCTAATGCACCTGCATCAGGTCGTATTGCAATTGTTGACCCTATCGTAGAAGCAACTCTTAACTCATTAATCTCACAAACATCTGTAGTTAATAACACTCCGCAATTCCAAGGTGTTCTTAATGAAGGTTTTGCTAGAGACCATCGTTTCGTAAGAAACATTATGGGTTGGGATATTTATACTTCTAACTTCTTACCATCACTTACAGCAACAGAAACTATTGATGGGTCAGCATATGACCTAGCTAATGATACAGCTGAAATTGGTGATAAGGCTAACATCTTCATGTGCGTAGCAGATGATTCATGTAAGCCTGTTATGCATGCATGGAGACGTGCTCCGCAAACAGAAGGTTGGAGAGACCAAGAAGAAAGAGCTGATAAATATCAGGTTACTTCTAGGTTCGGGTTTGGTGTTCAGCGTGCTGATACACTAGGCGTTCTATTAACTGATGAAGCAACTTACTAGGAGATAATTATGACAATCGAAATGGCTCCAATACGTGGTGTTGCAAATCATTATGGTACTCGTACTACTAGAAACAAATATGGTGGTCAAGAGTCTACTAAAATGGGCGTAGTTAAGTCCGCAGAATGGCACTTCACATATGATGATTTACCAGCTGCTCTTAACAGCAACCTACCACAAGTAATCCCGGCAAACGCATCTATTGTGTCTGCTACTCTTTATATCGATGAAGCATTTACATCTACTTCTACTACTACTGACTTAACAGTTGGTCTTGAGCAGAAAGATGGTACTGATATTGACGTTGACGGTTTAGTCGCAGCTGCTGAGGCAACTCAAACAGCTATTGGCACTGCTGGTAACGTTGTTAATGGTGCTGGTGCATTAGTTGGTAAAAGCATCGGTGCAAATCCAGGTCAACTTATCGTAGATAAGTCAGCTGACGATTTGTTAACTGGTAAAGCAAGATGTGTCGTAGAATTCGCATACGACAAGTAATACCTCGGTAACGCCCTCTTAGGAGGGCTTACCCCTAATTTAATACAGGAAACATTATGACAATACAACATAATCTTATTACAGGCAGTGACCTACATGAACCTAAGGGAGTAGCGGCAGCTTCTAATAAGACTGTATATGTTGCTAATGGTTCTGGTTCAGGTGTATGGACAGCACCTAATGCAGTAGCTAATGTCTACATTAATTTTGATGCAGCTAGTCCTACATATACACAAGCTAATACTACATCAGATGTAATACTAGACCCTACTTGGGTTAGTGGGGTTGTTTCAGACTTTACAGTCCAAACATCACCTAATGCTAGACTTAGGTATGATGGTACAGATACAAAGAATGTTAATATTACATTAGCTATGGCTTGTAATCAAGCATCAGGCAGTGATAAAAATGTAGAGTTTGCTCTATTTAAAAATGGTACAGAATTAACAGGTTCAAGAAGTATAAGAACTACAACTACTGGTGATTGGGGAAATATTACAGTTGTTGGAAGTACAACTATGGCTACTAATGATTATATAGAAGTTAAATCTAAAACTAGTGCAGCAGCTACTATTCAATATGCTAGTTTATCTTTAAGAGTATTAGGAGCAGTCTAATGGCTAAAATGAATTTACTAGCAATGACTCAAGACATCTTATCTGACATGGATTCAGATGATGTCAATAGCATTAATGATAGTGTAGAAGCTTTACAAGTAGCACAGATAATTAAGACTACTTACTACAATATTATTGATGGTAAGAACTATGCATTTTTATATGAGTTATTTAAATTAACAGCTAGTGGTACAGATGATAGACCTACTCACATGAAGTTACCTGAAGATATTATTGACTTAAAATGGATTAAGTATAATAATAAAAAGAAAGTTACAGATAAAGATAACTTTCAAATGATAGATTATAAATTACCAGAAGACTTTATGGATATAGTAGATGCTAGAGATAGTACAGCTACTAACATAAAAAAAGTTACAGATACTACTGGTATTACTCTTAACATATTTAATGATAGATGTCCACAGTATTTTACATCATTTGATGATGAAACTATTGTAATGGATGGATATTTAAAAACTTTAGAGTCTACATTACAAAATAGTAAAACACAATGTCATGGTAAAAGGTCAGTAGCATTTACAATGTCAGATACATTTACTCCTGACTTACCAGTACAAATGTTTACATACTTACTTAATGAAGCTAAGTCTGCTTGTTTCTTAACATTAAAACAAATAGCTAATCAAAAAGCAGAACAAATTTCTGTAACTCAAAGACGTAGAATGAGTCAAGATGCTTGGAGAATTGCTAAAGGTATATCATATCCTAACTATGGTAGACATTCAGCTAACAAAACAAGGAGTAACAAATATTGACTTTTACTACAGCTAATACACTGTCGTTTATTCATAAAGAACAGTATGGAAAGAAAAAGAAAAAAGCAGAAAAGGCATATAAAAAAACTATGCTTACAAAGAATTCTTCTACGAAGTTTAAGAAGATTCCTAAACTTAAACTTAAACAAGGAAGAAAACGATAAAGGAGATAGACATGACCAATGTCAAAAAGAGTTGGAAGACTCACGGTAAGATGGATTTACAAGCAGTTATTGCACCTAACACAGCACATTATGTATTTCAGTGGAGTGGAGGTGGAGAGATACCAAAAGAGTTAACAGGTACATATACATCAATGGTATTTATGGAAACATCAGTTGCTAGTTATTTAGCTAATTCAAAACCTACAGAACAGGTAGATGAAAGAGTAAAAGCTAAAGCTAAAACAGAAAAAAGACTAGCTAAAAACAAATTAAAAGAGGAAGTTAATGGCACAGAAAGCGGAAGCAGCCTATAGGTCGTTTGTTAAGGGATTAATAACTGAAGCTAATCAGTTAACTTTTCCTGAGAATGCGTCAATAGATGAAGCTAACTTTGTCCTTAACCGTGATGGTTCAAGGTCTAGAAGGTTAGGTGTCGACTATGAATCTTCATATGCTTTAACAGCTACAGGTTTAACTGCTACAGATATTAAAGAAGGTAAGCAATCTTTTCATATTTGGGAAAGTCCTGGAGGAGATACATCTGTAACATTAGGTATTGTACGTATTAAAGATAAACTTTGGTTTATGAATCTTTTAACAGATTCTCCATCAGCTAATCTTAAAAATAGTGGAAATCCAATTACTATTACATCATTAAGTAATAGTAAAATAGAAACTTCTGTTATTAATAATAAATGTGTTATTGTTTCTAAAGATTTACCTCGACCTGTATTACTAACATATAATGTAAGTACAGGAGCAGTTACTCAAAGTACTATTCAAATACAGATAAGAGATATCTATGGTGTAGATGATTCATTATTTCTTGATACTAGACCTGTTACATTAAGTAATGAACATAAATATAACTTACGTAATCAAGGTTGGAATAAAAACATTGTTACAACTACTGGTGCTGATGCTATTACTTTAACAAAAACAGATTTAGGAGTATATCCTGCTAACTCTGATAACTGGACATTAGGTAAAATATCTAATGCTTCTAGTGCTGATTATGAAAAGTATGACCCAGATACATTAAATAAAAACTCATTTTCTAATTATCAAATAGCTAAAGGTAGTTTTATTATTGATGCCTTTGAACGTGGTGTAGGTAGAATGAATGCATCAGATGTAACTTCTGGATTACCTACTGATAGAGAAGAAGGAAATATAAGTACTATTACTTCTTATGCTCAACGATTATTTTATTCAGGAATTGAGTCAAATGTAACTGGACCAGATATTAGGTCTCCTAATTATTCAGGTTATATTTTCTTTAGTAAAATTATTAAATCAGATGACGACTTTGGAACATGTCATCAAGAAGCTGACCCTACAGACCCAGGTATTAATGACTTAATAGATACAGATGGGGGTTCTATACAGATACCAGATATAACCCGTGTTGTTAGAATTATAGCTTCGCAAGCCTCGATATTAGTTTTTGCAGAAAATGGCGTGTGGGAGATTTATGGAGATACTGGAGGGTTTATTGCAACCTCTTTCCAAGCAAGTAAAATATCTACTAATGGTATTACAAATGGAGATTCAGTAGTTAATGTAAATGGTAACTTTATTTACTGGTCTAAAGCAGGGATTTATTTACTTAAACCAGATGCAGCATCAGGAAGATTTGCAGCAGAGTCTTTATCATTAACATCTATACAAGATTTATATCTTAATATACCTGAAGTAGCTAAAGATTTTGCTAAGGGTATTTATGATGAAAAAGAAAATAGAGTTAGATTCTTGTATAATGATAGTGCAAGTTATTCTTCTTCTAATTATCCTAATAGTTATAATAAAGAATTAATTTATGACCTAACTTTAAAAGCTTGGTCTAAAAATGAAATATCTAGCTTATTTTCAGACTCTCCTTATATAGCAGACTATGCTTTGATACCAGGATACTCTGTAACAACAAGAGAAGAATCTGTTGTAGCTGGTACAGATACTGTTTTAGTTACTGCAGGAGATACAGTTGTAGTACCTGATGATGTAGCTTCAAGTAGAACAGAACAGTTTAGTTTTCTTACTATTGTAGGAACATCATTTACATTATCTAAATATAATGGTAGTGATTTCTTAGATTGGAAAACTAAAGATTCTGTAGGTGTAAATTACTCTAGTTATCTTTATACAGGTTATGAATTGTTTGGTGATATAATGAAAGAAAAACAAATACCTTATATATTCTTTTATTTACAAAAAACAGAAGATGGTTTTCAAGCATCAGGTACTGACCTAGTATTTACAAATCAATCATCTTGTAAAGTACAAGCACAATGGGGTTGGTCTAATTCTGCAGCTAATGGTAAATGGGGTAATGAGTTTCAAGCATATAGAATACTAAGAAACTATACACCATCAGGAGTAGGTGATACTTATGATAGTGGTGACTCTATGGTAGTAACTAAAAATAAACTTAGGGGTTCAGGTAAATGTTTAAGTTTATATATTAGGTCAGAAGCAGGAAAAGATATGAAGTTGCTAGGATGGGGACATCCAGTAACACAGCTATCAACTCCGTAATATGATAAAGTTATATCAAGAAGGTAATGGCTTCTATGGTATAGATTGGAATGAGGAGTTAGGTTCATATACTACTCATGTAATGTTACCAGAAGCAGATGAATGGTCTTTAAGTTCATTTAGAAAATATAAAAAAGTGTTTGAAGATGCAAGAAAACAAATGAAAGAGATGGGTATTAAATCAGTATTAGGATTATGTGAAACAAAGAAAGAAAGAAAGTTTAATATGTTGTTTGGATATAAACCAGTACCAAATGGTATAATACTTACAGATGATGGAGTTTTAAATTACTTAGTTAAATTGGAGATATAATATGGGTAAAGCAGTTAAAGCAGTAACAAAGGTAGCTAAAAAAGTAGCACCAATAGCAGCAGTAGCAGCAGGAGCTTATTATATGGCACCAGCAATGGCTACAGCTAATATACATACAGGAATTGCAGGTATACCAATGGGAGGTTTTGGAAGCACTCTTGGTTCATTAACTAGTGGTTTGTCTTTTGGTAATGTTATGCAAGGGATTAGTGCAGCAAGTTCTGTTGGAGGATTAGCTATGCAAGCACAAGGTAATATACAATCTCAAAAATATGCTAGTCAATCAGCAGGATATCAAAGACAACAAGTAGAAGCTGCTAATAAATCTGATGCAATGAGAAATAGATATAATCAAATGGTACAAAAAAGAAGTAGATTAACTGCTATAAGACAAGCTAGAATACAACAAGGACAAATAGGTGGTTCTATGGGTGGTACATTAGGTACTGGAGGTACTTCAGGTTATGTAGGTTCTATAGGTTCTCTTGGTTCACAAGCATCTGCTAACATAGGTAATATTAATGTAGCTGAAGGCTATGGTAATATGATAAGTGCTTCTAATCTTCAAGCAGCTAACTTTGGTTCTAAAGCTAATACAGCAGGTAGTAAAGGAACTGCTTGGCAAAATGTAGGTACTTTGGGTGGTAATATCTTTGCACAAGCACCACAAATAGCAAATATATTTACATAAGGGTAATCAATGTCTGAAGACACATTAAATAAGAGTATTCCTTTTTCTGATTATGAACCTATAGTAACAGAAAAACAACAAAGTAATGATGATGCTTTTTACACATCTATTTTACCTAATACTAAAACAGATGACCCTATTGAACTTTATAATTATATAAAAGAAGAACAGAGGGAACAAGGTAAATCTTTATTAGTTGAAGAAGCTAGAATACAATGGAAAGAAGAACAAAAAAATAGTTCTAAACGTATATTAGAAGATATTATTACTAATCCTGAAATATCTCCAGAAGAAAAAAAAGCTAATCTTCAAAACTTTATGTCTAATACATATATATCTAAAGATATAAAAGATAAAGCTATACAAGATTTATCTAATTCTTATATACTTGAAAATAATTTAGATAATGATTTAGCATCAATAGATGTTATTAATATGGAAATAGATAAACTTAAAGTAGACCAAAACTTAGAAAAACTAAAAGACAACATTCAAGCAAATGGTAATAATAGTAATGATGTAAATGAAGAAGATTTAGCTGATGCATTATTAGTAGTTGCAAAACAAATAGGACAGTCTGAAAATCCTAATATTGAATTTGAGCCTATTACAGCAACAGCAATGTGGGCTTATGACATGTTAATTGGTAAGTCTCCTCAGTTTATAAAAAATACTTTAGAGATTATTCAAAGAAAAACAGGTGGAGTTTCTTTACCTCAAATGTTTGTTCCTAAAGTATTAGCTAAATTATTTCCTTCTAACACTCTTTTAAAACAAATTCAAACTGTTGTTCCAGAAGATAAAACTTGGACAGAAGTTCAAAAAGAAGTATACTCTGAAGATACTTTTGTAAATGCTACTGAAGAAACAGTTAGAGAAGCACTAACTGAACTAGGCTATAATCCAGAAGTATTAGAAAACTCTATTCCAGGATTAGTATTTAATCAAGGTTTTGGATATGCTATTGATAAAATCTCAAACTTTCTTAGTCCAGAAGACCCTGCTAAAGTTGCTATACCTTTAGAAGTAGGAGTTTCTATATTACCTTTTATTATTTTAAGAAATAGAAAAGGTAGAGATGTAGAAACTATAGAAGAATCTGGATTTAGAGATGTTCATGTTAAAGCAACTAAAGAACAAATGGATGCTGTAAGAGAAGCAAATAGAAAATCAGCAGAACAATATCAAAAACAAAACATAACTCCTTCTCCTGATAATAAAGTAAAAGTAAATTCACCTATTGTTACTGTATCTAAAACTAATCCTAAAGCAGGTAGTAAATTAGTTGAAATAATTATAGAAGATGTTACAGGTGAAATAGGTAAAGCATCAGGATTAGATGCTAATAAACTAGCTATTTATCTTACTGACCCTAATGCTAATATAATTAAAAATCCTAAGTTTGGATTTAGAAATGATATATCTTCTGTATCAGCTATGAATGCTGTTACACAAAGAAGTAGAGCTTTACTAATTGATAATCCTAACTTAGCTGATTCAGCTTTAGTAGACCAGTATGCTGAAAAAACAGCATTTACTTTAAATGGTATTATACCTAAGCTACCTATGATTGTAGCTAACTCTCAAACAATTACTAGTTATATTAGAACTCCTGCAGGTATGCTACAGTCTGTAGTATTTCAAAAATCTCCTAGTGAGTATTATAATAAAGCAGAAGCTTTAGAAGCATATACACAAGTAGAAAAATCTATTTTAGATAATTTTGCTGGTGAAGAAAAAGCAATTAAACCAACAGAATTACTTATTCAAGAAGTAACTCCAGACAATAATGTTCTTAGACAGTTTACTCCAGAACAATTTTTAGGTGCTGACCCTGCTAGTTTTTTAAATACTAATTCTTATTATATTAGGTGGACTCCTGATATACCAATGTATGATTATACTAATAATGTAATGGGTGCTTTACCTTCAGAGAGATTTCCTACTAATAAAGTTACTGATAAACTACAAAAATTTATATATGATACAGAAGCCTCAGCATCTAAAACAGGAGGAATGCAACGATTCTTTGTATATGGTAGACATAATTCTAAGTTAGAAAAGAAAGTATATCAAGATGAAGTAACTAAACAATCATTCTTTGAACAACAGAAACGGATTCTAGTACGTACATTTAAAAAAGATTTAAGTGTTAAAGAACAAAATCAATTAGATGTATTACTTACTTATCAAGATAAGAATGGTTTAGCACAGTTAAGTCAAGCTCAAATAGTAGATGCATTAGGTACAGCTCCTACTGTAGCTTCTATGGATAGATTACAAGTAGCTCTTACTACTTTTAGAATATATGACAATGCTGTACTTGCTGCAGATAATGTAACATATGCTAATAACTTATTAGAAACAGGATATGATAAATCATTTATTGTTCCTAGAGGTAAGGATGTATTATTAGATAATAAAATGCCTCCAGAAGTAATGCCTGTTAAAACAGAGTTTGATATAGCAGAACTAGATGCATTTGATTCTGTGTTTACAGAAACAGGAGAAATTTTACAAGCAGCAGCATGGGATTATGTAAATAGTAAACCAGTATACTTTGAGTTAGGTGAACGAGGAGTAAGAACTCATTTTACAAAAGTTGATGGTATGCCTGTTCAACAGGTCTATCGTTTAAAACGAAACAAAGTAGATGAAAATGGTGACATTTATCAGTATGGTATCTTTAGTACATTTAAACCACAACCATTACCTAATCAGTTAATACCTGCTAGACCAGGACACGTACCTAGAAAACATACTGAATCTACTATGGTTATTCGTATACCATTAGAACAAAAGATTAATGGACGTACAATTAAAGCGTCTATAAAAAATCAATTTAAAGAATTAGGTAATACTAGAATATTAGATTTAACTGGTAAATTATTAACTAAAAAACAACAAGCAAAACGTGCTGAAGTTATGGGTATATTACGTCAATTTGGTGTAACAGTAGCTATGGTAGATTCTCCTAGAGCTGCGTATGCTTGGTCTAGAGAAAACTTAACAAGCTTAGATAATAAATCTATGTATATTATTGATAAAGCTGCTGAATTACAAATGAATGAAATAGCAGACTTTAGAATTAGAGAACAACAAGCTGTCATGGGTATTAGATTAAGAAATGAACAGATAGATTATACAGTAAAGTCTGACCCATTAGAAACAGCTTTAGAGAATGCTAGAGCAGCAGATACTGCTTTTTCTAATATAGGTTTATTACAACTTAAAAAAGAATGGGTTAATACTTATATGCCTATGAAAGGTAAAGTATTTACATTTGAAGCTATAGCTGATAAAACAGGTATGATAGAAAGTGATATAGTAGTACCTGATTTTCCTTTAGATATTAGTACAATGACTCCAACTAATGTTCAATATGGTGAAATTACTAGACAAGCTAAAGCAGATTGGTGGTTAATTACTAATAAAGAACGCTCTTCTATGGCAGTAGATAGTAAATATTCTGCTCATGCTATACGTAAATTAGCTAACTTAGTAGGTAATATAACAGAGAATACTAGATTTAGTGGTACTGCTAAAACTGCTAGAGAAGTACAAAAGAATCCTGATGCTGTAGTAGGTTCTCCATTAACTGCAGTAACAACACTACAGTTATTAGTTAATGCTCCTAAACAATTGTTTTTACAGGGAGCTGCAGCTTTAGCTAATATATCTGCAGTAAGTAAAGGTGGTCCTTTAGGTTATGAGTTTTATCAAAATTGGGTAACAGTAATGGCTTTAACTCATCGTTATGCTAAGCTAACTAATGATTTTAAAAAGAGTGGTAAAGATATTATGAGAGTTAATGATGCTTTCTTTCAAGACCATTTACCAAACTCTTTAAATGATAAAAATATTATGAAGTATAGTCCTAAACAATTAGAAATGCTTGTTCAAGGAATTAAAGAGTTTTCTATATCTTTAGTAGGAGACCATATTTATACTCAAGGTATACTAATTAATAGACCTCCTCATTTAGGAGAAAGTCCTTTTACTCCAGGAGCTTTAAGTAAAACAGCAGTTAAAGGATTAACTGATGTTGGCTTTGGTGCTGGTGAATTATTCCAAAGATTTGGTCAAGTAGTAGCAGCATTAGAAAACTGGAAGAATCAAAATCCAGGTAAGTCTTGGGAGAATAAAAAAGTAATATCTCAAATTATGTGGGACGCATATCGATTATCAGGAAGTATGACTAAAGCAACAAACTTAGCTTGGCAAAATAGTTTATTTTTACGTACACTTGCTCAGTTTAGGTCATTTATGGCTAAGATTACAGAAGCAGCAATTAATCCTAATGCTACTCCTTTTGATTTTGCAACTAGACTAAAAGCTTTAGCATGGAATACTGTTTACTTTGGTGCATCTATTGCAGGAGTAGGTGTTGTTATTAATAAAGTATTAGAGTCTATGGATAGTCCTACAGCATGGTGGTTAGCTAGAATGCATGAAAGATTAAATTTAGCTTATGTAGTAGGTAATTATATTGGTGATTCTATAATGCCTGATGATAGAAAATCTATGTCTAAGTTTGGTGATTTATATAGTATCTATGGAGATGACTTTGCTTTCTTAGGTCCTTATGCTATTGTGGTTGAATTAATTATAGGTATCTATAATGAAGATATTAATTACAATAATGCAGGAGCAGCTTTAAGTTGGTTTAAGCGTACTATAAATGTAGGTGATGAAATTCTAGATATTTGGGTAAGAAACCCTGAAGCGTATAAAGATGAAAATGTAGCTAGGTCTATGCAATCATTAGCTAAATTATTTCCACCTACTAAAGCATATATGCAGTTTGTTAAAGAACGAGAAAATGATTTTATTGCTGCAACTAAAACAGGACATGAGTATGGATTTAAACAAACGGAATCAGAAGCATGGTTTAAAGCATTCTGGGGTGTGCAAACATCTAAAAATGAATACCTTTGGGAAGTTCAAACATCTGCTTCAGATAGAAGAAAGTCATTAACAGAACATGCTAGACGTTATATGACTATAATATCTTCTAGTGCTAAAGGAGGTGTTCCTACATATATGGATATAGCTAAAGGCTTATCTGATTATATAGTAGTATTAAATGGTGTTGGATTTATAGCTAATAGTAATGAACATACTGAATTTGTTTCTGAAGTATTTGGTATAATGGGTAGACAACAAACTCCTATAGCTCAAAACTTTATTAAAAATTACTATCAAAGAATTTTTACTGGTCAGTTAATGACAACAAAAGAAATAATAGCAGCTAGAAAAATAATTGAATTAAATTATGATGAAGGTAGTGAAGAGTATAAAGTAGCTAATGACTTTTTAAATAGTATGAAAGCTTTAGATACTGCAAGGTCTCTTGGAACAGATAACGTTGAACAACTAAAAGATAAAAATAATACACTTTTTAATAATAAGGAATAAAAATGGCAGAATTTGACACAACTAAAATGACACAAAATGCACCAGGGTTAACTTACGTTACTCCAAAAGCTATGCCTGCTAAGTTTAGTAATTTAGGTGCGGCAGCTTCTTTAGCTGATACTGCTATTAAAGGAGCTGTAGCTTTAGATAAAAGAATAACACTAACTCAAGCAGAACAAGAAGCAGAAGATTTAAGACAACAGTATCAAAATACTAGTCCTACTGCTATTGCTCAATTAGAAGAAGAAAAAACTAGATTAGAAGCATCTATGGAAACTGAAGGACCAGCTCCTTATCAAGAAGAGTTAGATACTGTTATAAATAAATTAGAGATGGCTAAAGAACAAAAAGTAATGAGTCCTTCTGAGTTTCAATATAGAGCTAATGTTGCAGCAGAAGAACTAATGTCACGTAATCCTGCATATGCTGATGAAATTACTGCACAAATGTCTAATGTATATAAACGTGGTGGATTAAATACATTATTAAAAGCTGACTTAGCTGCTATAGATGCTCAACAAAAAGCACAAGCAGCACAAATGGAAGAAATGACTAAGTTTTTAGATAAACAAAGAATTTCTTGGAGACAAAGACCAGAAGAAGTACCATATCTTTTTGAAAAAGAACAGCAATACTTAAGAGATGAAATAGAAGTATCAAGAATGGTTGAAGCTAATGAAAGGCTTAGTGAAGAACAGAAAGTAAAGTTTCTTGCTAATATGGGTGATGGTGTTGGTGGTACTAATGGTTTATATATGGAAGCAGAAAAATCTTTTAATTTATTATTTAATAAATTAGAATTTATTGAAGATAATGTAAAGAATGTTGATGAACAAAATGATGCTAGACAAATATTAACAGAAGCAGCTAGAAGAAAATTAAACTGGACTGTAAGTAATTTACCTGCTAGAAATGATTATGAAAAGAAAAGAAATGAAGACTTTTATACTATGCAATTAAATGCAATAAATAGATTAGATGAAGAAATGCAAAAAATTGTACCTGCTAATAGAAAAGCATTTTTAAAAGAAAAAGTAGAAACTATAGAATTAGAACAAAGATTACATGAATTACAAAATGGTTTTAATAAAGCAAAAGCAGAAAATCTTCAATTAACTATAGGTACTTATAAAGATTTTGTTACTGGTGGAGATGGTAAGCTATTAGCATTATTTAAAGACCAGAATCCAAATGTAATGTTAGAAATATCTAATGCTATGAAAGATATTATAAGAGGAAAAGGTAATAAAATAGATTATCAAAGTGATAATGGTCAATACTATGGTGAAAAAACACAATTAAATAATTATAGTAGTTATAAAAGTTTTAATAATCTAGCTGAAGCTGAAATTGCTTTTGGTGATTTAACTGATGGAACTAAAGGATACTTTAATAATGTATTTAATATAGCTAATAGTATGACTGGTGATTTAAAAAATAAAGAATTAGATAAATTATTACCTAGAATTTCTAGTACTCCTGATAAAGTATTTGATAATTTAATGAGTCAACCAGACTTTAGTAAAGATGTTTTAGATAATGTAGAGTTTTATAAAGAAGCTACTAAGACTACTTTACCTGAAGGTTCTAAGGTAATAGTTAAGAATGGTATGGTTTATGCTCCAACAGATGCTAGACTTAATAATAATTTAACTAGAGTTAATGAGTACATTAAAATACAAGCTAAACTACGAAGAGAAAAACCTAGTTCTATTGTAGATGAAATACTTAAAACAGACTTTCCTATGCTTGATACAGGTTTAAAAGTAGATACACAAGAAATTACTACTGAGCCTACACCACCTACTGTAGAAGCTATTACAGATGAAGAACAAGCAGTATTAGATAAGTATAAATAATGGCTACACTTAAAGAAATAGCAACAGCTGCTGAAAAAGCTGATAGAGCAGGTAATACTGAAGATGCTAAAAAATTAGTTAATTTATATTTTAGAATGATGGAAAAAGACAAGAAAAAAGAAACTACTAGTCTATCTCTTACAGATAAAGATGTAAAGTTAAAAGAATCTAGTAATAATCCTTTAGCTCAAAATCCTAATACTACTGCTTCAGGATTATATCAAATGACTAAGGCTTCACGAAAAGATGCAGAGAAGTTTGATAAGTCATTAGTAGGGTCAAACTACGATGACCCAGCAGTACAAGAAAGATATAGAACTGCGTATAAAGGTGAGTTAGCAAAGCAATTAAAAAGTAAAGGTGTATTAGTCAATACTGATAATATTAATAGAGCTTGGGTAATTGGTGCTGGAGGAATGAGTTTGCTTAATAAAGCAAAACCTGAACAAATGTTAATAGATGTGTTACCAAGTAGTTACTTTAAGAAAAATAAAGCAGGTAATTATATAAATCCTAATTTAACAAGTAAATCAGTAAAAGACTTTATGAATGACCCAGACCCATATAGTAGAAAACCAAATATTACTCTTGAATCAGTGGCATTTTAAATGGAAACGAGTAAGTCAGTAGTACTACATGTTGTTGCTATATGTATGGCAGTAATTGGAGGGGACTATATTGACCCCCTCAAATTAGGTAAATCTAAATATGAAGTTACAGAAATGGTAACTATTTATGAAGATTGTAGAGTTACCAGACAAATTTCACAACATTAACAGGTATTTCTAACTTCTGAGCATATCTAATCGCATACTGCGTACCATGACTTTTAGTATCCCAAAGGGCTAGTACATGGTCAGCATTATTTATAATC
>Ga0209630_10002776_pt1 | contig 16528 bp, 18 predicted proteins | sample COG_01_FD_184745 | JGI IMG/M metagenome (GOLD analysis project Ga0209630, IMG submission 184745) | Pelagic Microbial community sample from North Sea - COGITO 998_met_01 (SPAdes) (version 2) | ecosystem: Environmental > Aquatic > Marine > Neritic zone/Coastal water | place: Helgoland, sampling... | reverse complement strand
AACCCTTGCAACAAATTCTTCTTTGTCAGTAATGTAATAAGCGTTAGCAAGATCAGCTTGAAACTCACTAGAGCCTAAATTTAAAGTACCGTTTATAGCCGCAGTAGTTATTTTATTTTCAAAAGTAGTAGCCATACCTCTCATGCGATCTCTAACAACTCCTTCTGCCGCGCTTAACCAGCTATCTCTAGCTGTATTAGTATGATCGCTTAATGGCAAAATTGCTAAAACTTTTTCGCTAGATGAATCTAAGTAACCATTGCCTTGACGCAAAGATTTTATTGTTAAATTAATAAGCTGATCTGTTTTAGGTGCATTTTGCCAATCAGTAGGCACTACTTGACTAACTGTTGTCTTTTGCTGTTTTTCTAATAGACTTGCTGTTGCAATAGCAGTATCTAATTCTCCATAACCATCAATGTACTCTTGGTTTAAATCTTCTTTCATTTGAATTTTCTTGCGATTGTCATTGTAAGTTTGGATGTATTTCATCGTTTCTGGATTGCCCATATCAATGCTTAAAGGCTTTCCATTAATCATAACTAACTCAGGCTCTCCATTCTTAGCAGTTTGATACACCCAAAAAACAGGGTTTTCCTTGCTAGACTTGGGAGCCGCAGCTAAATCCAATCTTACACCATCACGTTTTCCATTGTGAAAATCTCTATGATCTACTGGTTGTGCGTAATCTTGATCATAATTAATATCAGTTAGCTTATTATATGTAGCATCTGAGCCACCTGTATATGACATTAATTTTGCAGAAAAAGTAGTTTCACTTGCCTTTACTGGCATTAATGGAATGATATTGTTAGCATTAACTATGTTAGAATTTTGAGGATTAGAACCAAGTATTTTTTCAGCAACAAAAACATTAACAGCTTGAAGGTCAAAGCCTAATGCACCCTCAGGACTATTTAACGTAGCAGTGTTGTTTGGAAAACTAGGGTCAATGCCAACATAACTTCTTGAGTAAGAGTTATCGTAAAAAGTTTTCATACTTTTTTCAAAATCTTTCTCTTTGTAAGGTTCGCCCAATCTACGTTTAGCAGCTAAAATTCCATAAGCGTAATCTCTTAGATCATCAGCAAAAACCTGATTGTCACCAGTTTGTTGAAACAAAGAAATGCTGACTTCTTGTAGTCGCTGAGAAAGCCATGTTTCAAAATTGCCATCCTCTATACCAGCATACCGATGCAACTCATTTGCAATGCCAGTACCTTCAGTTCTTAATTGGTCAACTTCAGCAATCCTTGCAGCTTCAATCGCAGGTGTGCCGTACTGATCTCTAAACTTAACTAAAGTGTCCAGCATGGCTATTTCAGACGGATCAAGCCCTAATTCTGGTGTTCTTTTTTCTCCGCGCACTGAGGAAAAACTACTTAGATTTCTCCAAAGAACAACGCCAGCATCTATATTTGTTTCGTTACTTGGCAAAGATGCAACAAATGCCTTTAAGTGCTGAGTTAATGCTTTTGGTACAATCTTATGCTTGTTTGCAATAATGGTTCCAATGATTTGACCAACTCTAGCTTCTTCTGAATCTGGCTCTGCAAACAAGTATTTATTTATATCAGTAAAGGCATCAACAGGTAGCTGATACCCGTTATTCATTTCAACTAAAAACGATTCATATGCAGATTGAGCTTCGTTGCGATCTCCATAAAGTGGAATTTCAGGATTAAGAAAGGAGTTCTGTAACCTTAACGCCTCTTGTGCCTCTTTCTGATTATCTTTTAAAGCAATTTCAGCAGTTGCTAATTCTTTCCATTTTTCTTCTAAACTGTTTCTGCCTTCCTGAGTGCTGCCGTTCTTAGATAAATTAAAAATAGCTTGCAGTTCAGCAGCAACAGCTAAAGCATTAGGGCCATCTAAATCAGATAGCTGACCGCTTAAAATAACAGAAGATATAGACTCCATACTTTGTTTGCTATCAACGCTATGTGACAAATCGATCATTCGGCGCATTGCAACTTCGTAATTAATTGCTTTAATAAACTCTTTAGCTTCCTTTTCAGGTAAATTATAAACGCTCTTGCCAAGGATTCTTTCAATTACTTTTTTGCGCTGTTCATATTCTGCAAAATCCGAACCAGTCATAACTATTGATTTTGGTAACGTAGAATCACTTTTAAACGAAGCGTACTCAGGGCTACGAACTAAATTAATTAGTTCATTTCTGATTCTTTCTAAGTCATCAGGATTAGCATTAGTAATTAAACGATGACCTAGAATCTCAACTTGTTTAAAAACCTCAGAAGCCTTTACCCCCAACTTTTCTCTTTTTTCTTGTTGATTTTTAGCAAATTCAGTAGCTTGAAATTCAAAAGCAGTTATTGCTGTATTGACTTTATCTGTAGGCAATTCTCTAGCGCGGGTAATTAAATCTATTAAGATTTCTGGCCCACCTTCTCTAGCAAATCTTCCTGATAACTCACCTGTAACTTTGCCAGTTTGTAAGGCTGACTTTACATCAACCATTTCTTGTTCGGTAAATTCTCGATTGCCCTGCGTTAAGACTCCCATTTGAGTTATTAAACTAGCAATTCCTTGCGCTGTGTTTAGCTTGGCAAAGTAATCAGGATGTGTTTCAGAAGTAATTCCTTGCTTTGCCAGCGAATTAACAATATTCGTTTTTAACAACCTACTATTTTCAACAACGTGCACATAAGGCCCGTCATCGTTTTCGCTATCAAGCAAGCGAGTCCCAACAGCGTTTCTTAATTGGCTTTCTAAACTATCACCATTTAACTTAATAAAGGAATCTTGCGCTGTTTTAATAGCAACTTTTTGGGCATCAACTACGCTTTGGCGATTTTTTAATATAGCACTTATATCTAAACCATTGCCCAGTCTAAAAATTTCTTGTGCTTTAGTTTTGTTATTACCTTCAAGATTTAACTGACTGTACGTTTCATCATTAGGAGCAATTAATAATGACCGCATATTTTCTATAGCTACATCATCAAGTGCGGGAGTGCCTGTTAAAGTAAGAGTAGCAAGTAATTTCTGTTCTAAAGCAACTCGCGCTTGATTTAATTGGTCTTGGTATAGTTTTCTAAATTGGTTAGCTTGATCAAAACCAATTCCACTTTCAGGATCTTCTACAGCGCCAGCTAATGTATCTAACTTTCGTTTGCTGTCAATTAAATGCGCTATTGCGTCATTAATACCGCCTCCAGCAATTTCAGAACCAATAGCATTATTTTGCACTTGATCAGTAAGTTCTTGCAAAGTTCCTAAAGTATAACGTCTTAACGTTTTAACACGATCATCAGTTCTTTCTTGATTTTGACGAACAACAGATTCAATAACCCCTGCTCTAGCGCGAAGTTCTGGCGTTATTTCACGCAAAACTTTTTCACGCTCAGCAGGTGCAATCTCCCCTACGTGGCTCATAATAGCCATTAGGTCAGCACTATTACTTTCATTTAATCTTGGAATGTTATTTGAATTAGGGTTAATTAATATTTCTTTTATTAACGCTAGTTGCAATGTACCTTCAGCACTTTCGTCCTGCCTTCCAATCAAGCCTTCTAGTTGACCAGAGAAATAAGCAATTTGCGCGCCCCTTGTAGCAAAAGCAGACGCAGCTACAGCTTTTGATGCCGTTCCAGCCACATCCTCACTTTCAGCAGCAGCAGCAACAGATAGCGAGGCTTCAACCGATACATCGTTTATAAGACTTGCGCCATTTTCTGCTTGTATAGGAGTGTTGGAAGCTGAAAGACGCCCTAAAGTTTGAGCGTGTTGATTAGCTTCCGCTATTCTTTTTGCTGCCTCAGCTTTTATAGCTGCCCGTCTGCGTGTTTCTTGTGCCGCAAATAATTGCGTCTTAGTGTTTGCTAAAATAAAAGAACCAGTATCAGTAGCTAAACCTAAATACCTATCAGGAACCTGACCAGCAACTTCTTTAACATAGTTGGAAAATAACTGTTCATACTGTTCAGTAGAATTAGGCGCACCGTCAACCATTGCAGCAATACGACCTGATTGCTCACGCAAATCTGAATCTATAGAGTCACCAAATCGTTTTTCAATTATTTTGCTGTAAGCCTCTCTTTGCAATCTGCCGCCCAAAGAAAACACACTTGTTCCGTCAAGGTGCGCTTTGGGATCACGCTTACCATCTGGCCCAACTTTATATAAATCTTCTTGGCTAACTTGCTGCGCCGACTCAACTCCGCGTTTTTCAGCAAGCGATGCAGCGCGATCAAACATAATGCCACTAAACTGATTTGCGCCATTAACAATAGCCTCAGCAGTAATGTCAGCCGCTCTACTCTGCCTAGCTACGCCTATTGGCCCAACGCTAAAACGTCTTTGACTGCGAACAAACTTAGTTGCCATTTACCCTGTTCCTTTTCCTGCCTTAGAGTACGTGTCGGCAAAATTCATTATGCCCGTAGCCATAGTAGTAAACGCTCCAATATTTGCAGCGGTCTTTCTTGCATAACCTTCTTCAAGAGCAACTCTGCGTTCTGATTTGGTTCTGTAAATATCAATCTCACCTTGCGTTGCTATTGCATACAAGTCATCAGAAAGCACTTGTTTTTCACGATCAACCGCAGCTTTCCAAGACGCGCTGTTTACATTGCCAAACGCACTAAACAAAGCCATGTTTGACGCCATTGATAGTTTGTATTCGTCGTGGCGCACATTAGCTTTAGCCAAGGCTTGAGCCGCTTGGACTTCCATTTCAGTCTCAAGATCATATGCCTGACGTTTAGATGCAGCTAATGCAGCCTCACCTTGTGCTTTCTGTGCATTAGCGGCTATTGCGCTAAAGCCAAGCCCTAAAAAAGAAAACAAACTCATTAGATAATTAACTCCGCAGTTAGGCCATTAACTTGAAAAGGCAGGGGTTCGTTTTGAGTAATAACAACTTGAGGGTCACGGCTATAACCAAGAAGTCTAAACTCTTTTTTGCCAGACACAGCACTATCAGTTATTAATGGTATAGCATTTAAAGAAGCAGAACGTGTTTCTAACAAATCAACAACTACAGTAGCAATACCCCTTGGCTCACCAGTAACAGGGCCAGTTTGCACTTGAGCATCTATAGGATTGGTCGTTACATTTACAGTAAACTTATAGCCAATTTCGGCAGTAGCGTAAGTCTCGTTATAAGCTGTTAAACTAACAGCATTGTTAGCAACTGTGTGAGTGCCAAGGTAATCCTCTCTGCCACTAGATGTTGTGCCTACAACGTGAACAACTACACCATTTGCTAAGTCGCCAGTTACATCAGCAGACTTATTGCTAACAGTGTAAACCTTACTGTTATCTAAGTGGTGAGTAGTAATAAACTCGCACAAACGTAAATTAGTATCATCAAACCAAACACTAGCAAACATCCGATCATCGATAGCAACCACAGATTCAAAAGAACCTTGCGTTGTGAATCTTGTCCATCCCGCCCTTTTTTCGGCGCGATTAGACCCAAACACAGAACATTCACCATTCGTAGAAACATAGACACAGTAAGACTCCGCTTCCTCAAACGCACCATTTACAACACAAATATCTTTAAAGTCATTTATAAGGTGTGACGCAATAGTAGATACAGCAGTAGAAGTATAAGCATCCTCAGAGTCGGTATATAAATACTCTCTAATTACCTTACTGCCTAATTGAGCAAAAACTGTTGCACCATCAAGCGGCGTAGGTTGAACATAATCACAGCCAAATGGCGTTTGCTTTCTTATCTGCGCGTTAGTAGGCGTGATTGCTTGGTTTAAATAAGTAGGAACGTACAACTCAGCAGATGCAGTAAACACTTGCAAGTCTCTGTCCGAAACCAAATAGCGTATTGAATTAACATCGCCAGTAGCAGCAATAAGATTTATTGATTCATCGTCCAAGCCTTCGCCTACATCAAAGTTAAAAAAACTAGATGATTTACTAAACCAAAGACTATCTGGTTCAGCCAATGTGCCACCAAACACTAATCTGTTTTCATGGAAAGTTACCGCAGCAGGATACCCTCTTTTTTCTGAAAACGCTTGCTCACTCCAGTTTGAACTTGGGTTGTGCGTTGATACTTTGACGTAACCGCCACCATCTTCGTCATCATTAGCAGTGCCACCAGCAGTAAAGGTAAAAGTGTTGTCATCAATAATACCCGTTACTGTTCTAGCGCCATTTAAATTACTTGCAGAAATGCCTCCAGTAGCAGACGCATCGCTAAATGTAATAGACTCACTGCCCGAATAACCGTGAGCAATGCTTGTTACCTCAACCGTTGTGCTGCCGTTAATTGTTCTAAACGGATTTAACACAGTAAGTTTCTGAACGAGAGTATCAATAACATTCGCATTAGCAACAGTGGCGCTTACTACAGAAACAATTTGTATTTCAGAAGTGCCATACTTTACTCGCACACCAACATGCTTTGAGTCGGGATACACACCGCCAGATGCGCTACCAGTTATATCCCAATAAGCCGCACTTGTAGTAAGGGTAATGCCATTACCTGTTACTGCCGAAGGGTCTAAAGTTATTTCGCCATGAAAGTTTGAATAAGGTTGGTATATTTCTTTATTGTCTGAGCGCGTACTAAACGAAAATACCCTTACCTCAAAAGACGTAAGACCAGTGCGAACAATCATTCTTGGCATAAACAAATGATGACTAATAAACAGCGTATCACCACCTTGAGCAAAGGTGTATTCGTGCATGTAATCATCATCAAATGGCAAAGCTGCACTATCTACGTCAGCAGTTAGCGTTGCTACTAGCGTTACACTCGTTGCACTTACAACTCGAAAACACCGCACTTTAGCGTTTTCTACAGAAATAATATACCGTTCATCATCAGAAAATATAAACGGAAACAACTTGCCTTGCATACGCTTAGAGGTATCTCGCGTAATACCGAAGTCATATATGTTTTTCAGTCCCGATCTTTTCTTTGCGCCACCCTCTGCGCGTACAACTACGTTCTCAAGCCGTTGAGCAGAGGACGCATAAATAGGAGTATCAATCCTTGAAAGGGTTGATGGGCTTACTTCTCCAAATTGAAAGCTATTGATCGGAACTCGGTACTTCTGCATTAGCTTCGCCTTTGAGCAATAAACCTATTTGTGTTTAGAGTTTTCGTTGTTTGTTGCTGAGAATGCAATCTACGCGCTTGCATCATTTGCAAACTAGCCTTTTGATCCATCATTGTTGCAAGCTGCCCGTCTCGCGCAACGGAAGTAGCAAGCACAGATGCCATTGTGTATTCTACTGCAATAGTAAAATAAGGAGGCCAAACTGTTTCATCAGCCCTAAATATGTAATCAGCAACTAAAACATCATTAACGCCAGCATCGCAGTAAATTTTACTGCCGTATGTGTCGTACTGAATGTTAAAGTCATTTACTGTAATTGCATTAAGCATAAGTAAATCAGAAGGCATTTGATAAGCAGCATCAAATCTACCAGTAGGAGCATCGCTTAATCTAGCAAGAGTTGCCTGATCTGTTGAAAAACGCCACCTACAATTAGTCAAAGCGGCTCTAGCTATGTCCTCATACATAGCACCCGCCACTGTTGCTTCGGAAGTTCCGTCAGTAAAAGACGAAATCGGACTGCCCCCAATAAGCAAAGACGCTCTTGAGCAAATCTTTATTGAGGTGTTAGCTGTATCAACCATTCAGTGATTGGGGGACCGAAGCCCCCCATTCCTTTTAATCGCCGTCTGTCTCGGCAACGGCTGTGCCATCAGACACATCCACTACAGAGCCAGTATTCGACAAAACAGTTACAAAGTTTGTAGTAGGCGCGTTTGTATCCTGCACAATAATCAAGTCACGGACGTTAAGCATGTTTGCTGCGTCATTAAAGTAACCTTCTGTATTGATAGTAGCAATCGCGTCTGCTGTTCGATACATCCAGAGTGCAGCGCCGCTGCCACCCCCGACCCGAATCAACCCTGCTGCGCTATAAGCCATTATGAGTCTCCTTAGTTATTGTCGAGAACTTCATAGATGCCTTCGGACTGAATAACGACAGCCCCCATAGACATCATAGAAGTTGCGAGGTGGGAGACTTTTTCAGCCACATAATTGATCTCGGTGGTAACGTCAGCGTTAATACCAAGGCCAAGTGCGGAAGTGTGGTAAGCAAAGTTTTTGCCACCAGTAACCGCAGAGGTTGAGAAAATCTTAAAGCCCAAAAATTCCTTCATGGTCATTCCACCAGCAAAAGGAAGATTCTGAGAACCGACATAATCCGAAGATGCAAATTCTTCGATCAAGAACAGATCAGCAAACCCTTTTGGGTTCATCGCAATAAAGCGATCACCGTCCTCTGGAATGTCAGCAATGCCCATTGTTTCAAACAATGTAAGCATATCAGCCTTAACTAGCGCACCAGAAGTATCATTGATCTGAGTTGAACTTGCACCAGCATCCATTGCCGCAATCAGAATTTCATCTGTCTTGCGACCAAGAGCAGCAGCAGCAGATTTTGCAATTGCTTGACGCTCGTTGATGTTAGTTTTCAGTTCGTCCAGTTTATCAATGTATTCTGCCGCATAGTAGTCAGCCATTGTGACTTCTACGTTAGTATGCGCCAGTTCCATTGGTGTTACTGAGCCATTACGCGATTTAGTAGAGGCAGAGCCAGTGCCAATTTTTTGGAATCGAGCAACCGAAGCTGAGACACTTGAAGTACGCACAGTATTACGGAGTTTAGAACCCATACGCTGATACGCCAAATGAACCTCAGATTCAAACTGCTTGATAAAGGCTTGGTCGATTGTATTCGCCATTTCAAGAGTCCTTAATTGAGTTTACAGTAACGGGTGTCCGTCTGTTTACTTCAACGTAGGTATCCAAATGGGCTACTCAGTGCATGACAGGCCGTGATATGCGACTGCTAATATCATTATCTACTGATTTGCAACGCACAAAATGTAAGATGTGATTTTCTTCACTTAAAAATATAGGCTCAAACTCTAAATATGCCAGCCATTGAACAATCATATCGCTTTCTGTCCACACATCACAGCTTATTTGATCGTGATATAAATGGTAAAAGCCTATTAAATCAGGGGATGCTCTGGCAAATCTAATCCAATTAAGCCGCATATACTTAGAAAACAAAGCCCACATTTGAGAATTTTCGTTAATGCCAGTGATTGCTAATGGATCATTGCCCTTAACTACAGCAAATGTCATGTCATCATTTAAACATTGGAGCAAAGATTCTAGTGGGTCTGACTCATATAACTCTGCAAACTCGCGCTTATTCTCGTCACTTAAATTATCTATAAAAGGAAAAATGTGACACGGCTTTAACCTAACCAAGTCTAAGCCGTGTGATCTTAGGATTACATCACCCATATAATGATTTAAATCCATCATCTACCTGTTTGATAAAGTGACGATCTTGCTTTGCAGGGTTATAATAACGTTCGTCACGCATCATTTCATTTAAATCTTGAGCAGTTAAGCCTGATGTTGGCTGTGCATCACCAGCAAATGAACCATCTTTGACTGCTTCCATGATATGCTCAAGGGCAAGAATACCCTCATGTGACTCACACATACGCTCAATTGCTGGCAAAGCCTCTTGAGGAAAGAACTTATTAGCAAACATATTGGCTGAATCAATGCGGGTATTTGCATTTTCGCCAAGTTTAGCCGCCTCTGCCTCTAAGTCAGGCGCAGAAGTGCCGACAGCTTGGGCATACATTTCAATGCCCTTTTCAAATTCTTGCTGGCTAAAGCCGTTTTCAAAAGAATGTTCCGACCACCAAGACAGTAACTCATTATCTACAGCCTGTTCGCCATCAACACTATCAGGAAGTTTATAGTCGCCTTTGTTTTCTGGCCTGTCCTTAAAGGCTTCCTCTTTTATTTCATCCATTAGCTTAGACCGCAAATCATCTTCTTTGCCACCTAGCTTGGACTCAAGCTCCTTGTAAGCCTTGGCTAAATCATCTGGCGTTTTGTATTTGCCAAGCAAAAGTTCCTCAGATTTTAATTCTTCGTCACTTTTAAAAATAGGATCGCCAGTTGATTCAGTATTAATGCCGTTATCTACTGGCTCTGCTGCCTCTGTAGTTTCTGGGGTTTCTGAAACAAGACTTTCGCTCATTGTTTGCTCCTATGTGCGTGGGCTATTCTTTGATCAATAAGGGCTACAATAAACCTTTGCCCCTCAAGATGACGCAGTGATTCCGTAGAAACATCTGGCCCATGAACCAATTGAATAGTTATTGATTTTAAATACTGTAAAACTGCCTGACCTGTGGGCGTAGAAAACACTTCCGCTACATTCTGGCTGATTATTGTGTCATTGGCCTTAGACCGTTGAACGCCATCTATTCCTAAATTAACCTGTTGCTTCGGGGCCACCCATTTGCTCCTGCGGTTGTTGAGCCATCTGTTGCTGTTGCGCCATTTGCTGCGCCATTGCAGTCATGGCTTTACGCTCTTTTTCATCACGAATCAAGGACTCAGGAACACCAAACTTTTTAGCAAGGTGAACCGCTGTTTCCTCACTATCAATTAATATCTGCATCATCTCAGGTCCAAACGTGCTACCGATTAACTCTAAGAACCGAGCAACGGTTGTTATATCCTGATTTGCTTGTGCCTGTGCAAGCGGAGAAACAGAGCGAATTTTAATTTCGCGCCCGTTTACTTGCGGCACTTCAATGCGACCTTGCTTTTTAAGTATATAAATAACACGCTGCAACACTGGCTGTACCAATTCAGCTTGCAATCTACCAAATGCAGAGCCAATACGACGAGATAAATCAGCCATACGCTCTGCAACTTCAGTAGCAGACGCAGGAGTTTTATCAGGATTGCCAAGCATATCATTATACAAAGCGCGTTTAATGTTAAGGCGCATGTCAGAAAGAACAAGTTGAGCAACATCAAAGTTGCCAGCAGCGGGTAATGGCTGCAACCCAGAACTGCCCATAGCTTTTGGAATAATAGATCCCGGCACTAAATTTATTGTATCAGGATTAATTACTCCATCGTCATCAACTTGATAAATACCAGCAATAGACATTTGAGCGTTTTCGAGAATTAACTCAATAGTCAGGTTAGTGGTTTTAATTGCAGATAATGCGTTGAGTAAAGGGCCTCGCCCATAAACTTCGCCAGCGCACTTAGACCAGCGGAAACAAACAAACGGATTAGAACCCAATCCCTTCATCTGCTTTTCGTGTAGAATGGTTTTAGTAACCAAGCATAGAGCATAATGATAATACGCTTCTTCATTCTTCTGAGAATAATCTCTGCAAAGTATCTCAAGGATATTAGTGTCTCTGTCAGCACCCATCATCTTCTCAACCTTGGGGTCAAGTTTTGCATTGGGGTACATAATAGGCAAAGAATCAAACGGGATGTTCTTTCTTTCTCTAAATACATGGTCAATTTTATCGTCAGGGCCAGTATCTAAAACAACATGCGGCAAAGGTATTGAGGTAAAGTTAATTGGATTAATTGAATCCCCTTCCTCAACGCATAAAATTCCAGTGCCAACAGCCAAGTCCATAAATGATTCATGCACTTCTTGGCTAAAGTTGGAGTTTTGCAGTATCTCAAATACATAATCAGTTACGGAATCTAACTCATTATCTATTTCGTCCCGATCTTCTTTAGGAACTTCACTGCCAGCCATAAGATCGGCCCATCTAGCAAAGTTCGGAACCAAACCAGACTGCAATCTACTTGCAAATTCTTGAACACCAACAACAGCCGTTTCATCAAAGATACGATCATCCCTGCGCTGACCCGCTTCCTCATAGTAAAACGACTCACGCATTGGCAAAGCGTACTCATAACATTCCTCAAACAAAGGAACCCAGTTATCACGAAAGGATTTTGCCTTTTCGTAACGCTTGACCTTACCTTTAACTAAGGCGTTGTTGTTATATTCCATTAGCCAAACCTACTTAAATATCCCTGACCGCCGCCAGTAGAACTATACAAAGAACGGCGACCTACGCCCTTACCGCCTCGACCCTTTTCAGTTTTGCGATCTAAAGCTACAGAAATTTCCTCGCGTTTAGTGTTGGCCCGTTCCTCAACCTCTCTACGCTTTGCTTCTTCTGCATTAACTCTAGCTTGCGCTGCGGCTTGATTGGCGCTTTCGCTCTCTTGAGGGGGAGCAACAACAACTTTAGGCTTGGGAAAACACATAATAATCTCCTTTGTTGCGACTCAGAACCACAACTTACATAAATAAACAATGCACAAATTAACTAAAGCCTTGCCCAAAGGCTCTGTTTCTTCCTAGCACTCTTGTTAGATTTGCTAAAAACATCAAAACTTCTACTCGCAATAGATGGGCGCATAGGCTTTTGACTGTTCATTAATGCGCGACCCTCGCCAGCACCTAAGAAAAGGTACTGTGCTGCGTCATGCACATGGCTAAACATATTCTTATCGGGCTTATCGGCGTACCTCTCACCCGAAACTTCCATACGTTTGTAGGAGTATCCGCTCTCAAATCCTTTGATAAGAGTGGCGCACCGCCGATCTACAAGTAACGCAGGTTTGCCCTCCACCATTTTTGTCAGTTGGGAGGAAACCGACTCAAGGCGAAGGTCAACAGAATTAGAAGGCGCAGGAAAAGCGCGAAGCCCCGCACCGCGAAGAATATGGAATGGTGTTGATTCATCTGTCTGCGCCCTAAAGTCACCAGCAGGATCACCATAGATAATAACCTCACCAGCAGCAGCGAAGCGGGTTGATAGCTCATTTCTTAGCACTTCAGCAAATCGCACAATGCCCATATCAATAGCAACTATTTCAGACTGAACCAGCCACCGCCCTCTAACCTTTTGAGCAAATACAGCAGCAGGAGTAAGACCAAAATCAATCCCCACATAAACGGGCGCAGCGGCAGCAATAGGTATTTCCTCTTTTGCAACGTGAACATCAGCAGCAAACATAGGATACACAGGTTTGCCGTCCTGTATATGGCCCAATTGATTCATTACATATACATCAATCCAGCTTTTAGTCTTACCCTGCACTAGATTAGGGTAATAGCTTTGCAGCATATTACTTACATTCTCAGCTTTTGGATTAGGAATATAACCCTCTATTTCCCCTTCTTCGTTTTTCTCCGCAACCATTCCAGCGGGTTGCGTATAGAACGACCAGTTAGAAGGCTTAACGAGCATCTTAGCTTGCTCACTTGGTATATGGTCAGGGATTGGAACCTCACCGGCCATAATAGGCCACCAATGATCTTCTTCGGGAGCATTAGTATCGGCAATGACGCCATTCCACGTAGGGCCACCATCACGCATAGAAGGAAACCGACCCACGCGCATTGTGCAAGCGTCGATAATTGACTTCGGAATTTCTCTAGCCTCATTAATCCATATACCTGATAACTCTAAAGAGAGAAGTTTCTTAACATCTTCGGGCCTATCTAAAGCTAAGAAGATAACCTCTAGGTCAATGTCACCACGTTTGATCCTGTGGGTGTAAGGAACCGACCAATTAAACTTACCCCACTCACCTTCTGGAAACCAATCAAGCCAAGTTTTAATTGTGGTTGTTCTTAGCTGCGGATTGGTATTACGAATAATAGCCCATCTACTTTTGCGTATTCCATCAGGGGCTTTTTCCTGCTGCAAAGCGCGACGAAAAACCTCAACGCAACAGCATACAGATTTGCCAGAACCAACAGGGCCACGTATGCCGCGAAAAAAAGTATCATCCTTCATAAAAGATTTAATAATCTCTCCATCAGGCTTGTACTTAAAATCAACCATTACTTGCTCATTATTTTTTGATCAATGCCAACCTTAATCATCTTGGCCGCAACCTCTGGGCCTATAGCCTCAATCATTTTGTCAGTCTCGTAGTTGGTTACAAAGTCATTAGGGTAATGCTTCATGTGAGTTAGCTTAACAACTCGCCTAAGCGTGTCTCGCTCTTGCTGAGAAAGGGTATTAATAAAGGTCATTCCGACTTACTCCTATGCAAATCGTTTATCATCTGATCCATCATACGCCTTTGAATTATTGTATATGGGTAATCAGGCCACTGATTGGCTATATAGCCGCGAATAAAAGCGTCCGTTCTGCTCACATCCATGAATTTATCAAATGGTCTTGTATCACCAGATTGTTCATATGCCCTTTTGTGGCTCTCAATTTGCGCTGGTGTAAACGTGAGAACCAAATCTTGTTTAGCCTTTTTATACGCAGGAGATAATGAGGGTGCGGCGTGTAGCATTTCCCCAAATATTGCGTCCTGTAATTTCTTGCCTTGTAACGCCGGATTGTAAATCTCCATTAAGAACCCCTTAGTCGGGCTATCTTCTGGATGGTAAAACTCTAATTGACGGTCATCGCCCTCAAACAAAGAAATCATATCCCGTTTGTCGGAAACCTCAATGCCTTTAAATATAGGAAAGTCTTTAAATATTTTATCAGCTATTAACTGAGCCTCATTCTCCATACGGATTAAACAACGATCTAGCTACGCCGCCCTCTCTTTGCTGCAAGTCTACATTGCCATATCGGGGCGCAGGGCTATCCCCACGCTCCATTCTTAAACTAGGCAATGCACCCCATAAATGCTTGTTAGATAATTCAGCATAGAACTGATCCACCGTTTTTATCGGAGGTGGCGGGGGTGGCCCGACAGGTCGCGCTGCTTGGCGGGGTTCATCGTTACCGCCATAGTAAGCTGCTTCCCTAGCATTGCGGTCCATTGTTGCTTTGGTTTTGGCCATGTGCCTTGCTGCTGTTTTTGCAGGAAGGTTTTTAAAATTTATGGTATTGTATATATCGTTTTGAATACCGCCCATCATACCGCTGGCTGTTTTTTTGCCGCCACTTATAGCACTCATAATTGCACCAATAATCATCAGGCTTTCCCCGCTTTCTTGTTGCGCCTAATTGATCTATTAGTCGCTCTGCCAACAGAACGCAAATTCTTAGGACTGTTATCCCTTGGATTACCGTTCTTGTGATCTACGTCTTTGCCATCACCGCGCTTGGCCTTGCCAGCCCTCTCCAACAAAGAACGCGCTTTCTTGCGCGCACGATTATCAGCCATCCTCTTAGGTGACTTATCGTACTTGCCCTCACCACTCATAGAGTAATCGCGGACGTAATTAGGACTGCTTGGCATTGGACTTCTTCTTCTTAGGAAAGCCAGCTTTCATGTTCTTATAAGCCTTGTCACTGACAGTTGACTTTGCCTTAGAACGACTTGTCCCTTCTGCCTTCCGTTTGTTAATATTCCTATATAAACTCATCTAACACTTCCACTTCCTTAATGCTAAAGCCTTCCTAGTAGGCCGACCCTTTTCATCCTTCAGCGGCCCCTTAACTCCACCCATACGCGCACAGAAAGAACGCTTCCTTGGGCCACCTTGAGGTTGAGGTGGCTTTAAATTAGCACCCTCTTTGTTTTTAAAGTAACGCCTACCAGCTTCGTTTAATCCGCCAGAAGGACTTTGATACTTCTTAGCAACCATACCTAATTCCCTTATACCTCAGTATCCTCCACATCCTCCATTCCTCCATAACCTAAGCTAAGAAAAAAATAAAACGCACAAAGGGGTTAATTGACCAATTAAAAACCATGTCAACCTGATATAATTCATCTTTTTTGAATTATATAACGTAGACAGCTTTTTTACTCTGATGGAAAAAAATGAGGGAGGTTGACCACATGGAGATAGTAATGAACAAGTTTTGACCCCCCACCCCCTAATGACCAACATTGCTGGGCGATGGGCTGGGGAACCACTAACACCAAGCTAGGACAAATCTATCGACACTCGGATATCGCCAGCAATCTGAACCTGTGATCTATCTATAGGTTTGAATCCCGCACGATCTAGAATGTCCTTACTAGCCTCAAGCTGCACATACTCAGACTTAGCACCCGAAGCGAGACTAGCAACCCTAGCAGCAGCCAACGTAGCGTTCAAACCCATAGTCTCCGTAATCCTCACCATCATGTACTCCTGCACATGGGGCAACCGTAACGTCTTGGAAGCACTCACTCTTCCAGATTCACCTGCTGCATATCCTGCCTTCTCAGCCGCAGCTTTAATGCTACACCCTTCCGCTACGAGTGTATCAACCAATGCACTCTGCCTTCTGGTCAGTTTGCGTTGTTTCGTTAGTTCCTTCATCACTACCCCCTCTGTATCTCCCCCATCTTTGGCGTCTAAATAAACCCCATGTCAATGCACAAATGATTGCTGAACCGCAACCATGTTACTCCGTAAGGGCCACTATTCGTGGAGAACCATGAGTTCATCATGGAGATGACAATCTGATCTCAGATTGACCAGACAATGGCTTGTCCCATTGATGACATAATCGTCTTGCCGATTAACCACAACAATCCCTTGTGAGATTGATCCACATAATCTTCTTGCAGATTAATCACGCTGCCCAGATCGAATGTAAGTGACAACTAAGACCAATTGCCGCGCGTATCGCCGCGCACCCCTCACTGGCGTGTAAGAGAGCAAAAGTCCCTACAATCCTCAAGAACAGGAGTCCGTCATAAAGCACAACCAAATACCCACT
>Ga0209630_10002774_pt1 | contig 16537 bp, 10 predicted proteins | sample COG_01_FD_184745 | JGI IMG/M metagenome (GOLD analysis project Ga0209630, IMG submission 184745) | Pelagic Microbial community sample from North Sea - COGITO 998_met_01 (SPAdes) (version 2) | ecosystem: Environmental > Aquatic > Marine > Neritic zone/Coastal water | place: Helgoland, sampling... | reverse complement strand
GCTCATAAAATTACAGATGGATCCTATTATGTTGAAAGCTTAGAAAAACAATTTGCTGAAAAAGCACTGCAACTATTTAAGCAAATAGAAAAAAGTGGTGGCTTTTTAAGCCAACTAAAAAAAGGAATTATCCAAAGAAAAATAAATGAGCATGCAGAGGAAGAACAAGACAGATTTAACCAAAATAAAACCATACTTTTAGGCACTAATTTATTGCCTGAACTAACAAATAAAATGAAGCATGAGCTTCAAATATATCCATTTCTAAAAACGAACAATTCAAAAACATTAATTCCCCCAATTCTTAAAAAAAGATTGTCTGAACATCTAGAACAAAAGAGATTAAAAAAGGAATTATGATTAATGATAAAATAAAAGAGCTACAAACACTAATCATTCAAAAAAAAGAGTTTGCAAAAACGCTTAAAAAAAATATTAAAAAACACTGTCTAATTTTTTTAATATTATTTTATTCAGTGGTGTTTGTTTTTTTAGAATTTAGCTACTTGATTACAAGTTATAATTTTTCACAATTCTTAGCTATTGATATTATTATGTTTTCTTTACCGATGGTCATATTTTTATTAATGATCTATTTTATTGTTTATGGGTATAGAATCAAAAAATTAAATAAAGAAATTAAAAACATGAATGTAAAGCTATATCAATTTATAAAACTTGACAATGGCTAGAAAAACACTTCAAAAACTATCATTAAATCTTCAAAAAAAGGCACATCATAAAAGCTTTGACCATGAAGATTTTGGAGCTGGTATAGCTCCAAACCTACGAGGTCCCTACTCCACAATGTATGTTAGAAGACCATGGACTATTAGACAATATGCAGGGTTTTCAACTGCAGAAGAGAGCAATTCATTTTATAGAAGAAATTTAGCTGCTGGTCAAAAAGGATTGTCTGTTGCTTTTGATTTAGCAACTCATAGAGGGTATGATTCCGATCATGAACGTGTAGAAGGAGATGTTGGAAAAGCAGGGGTTGCTATTGACTCTGTAGAAGACATGAAAATATTATTTGAGGGGATTCCTTTAGATAAAATGTCTGTTTCTATGACTATGAATGGAGCTGTACTACCAATATTAGCATTTTATATTGTAGCTGCACAAGAACAAGGAGTTCATGAAAAAGAACTATCAGGAACTATTCAAAATGATATCTTAAAAGAGTTTATGGTTAGAAATACGTATATCTACCCTCCAACTCCATCCATGAAAATAATAGCAGATATTTTTGAATATACTAGCGAAAAAATGCCAAAATTTAATTCAATTTCAATTTCAGGATACCATATGCAAGAGGCAGGTGCTACTCCCGAGATTGAATTAGCCTATACACTAGCTAATGGATTAGAATACATAAAAAAAGGAATAGAAACAGGAATGAAAATAGATTCTTTCGCACCAAGATTATCATTTTTTTGGGCTATCGGTATGAATCATTTTACTGAAATAGCAAAAATGAGGGCAGCCAGAATGCTTTGGGCAAAATTGGTTAAAAAGTTTCATCCAAAAAATCCAAAATCACTCGCATTAAGAACACATTCTCAAACAAGTGGATGGAGTTTAACAGAACAAGATCCATTTAACAATGTAGCAAGAACAACTATTGAAGCAATGGCAGCAGTGTTTGGTGGCACACAAAGCCTTCATACGAATGCTCTAGACGAAGCCATCGCTTTACCAACAGATTTTTCTGCAAGAATAGCAAGAAATACGCAAATATATTTACAACAAGAAACTCACATTACAAAAACTGTAGACCCTTGGGCTGGAAGTTATCATCTAGAACAACTGACTGAAGATATAGCAAACAAAGCATGGCATTTAATCCAGGAAGTAGAAGAATTAGGTGGAATGACAAAAGCGATAGAAAAAGGAATTCCTAAAATGCGTATTGAAGAAGCTGCAGCAAAAAAACAAGCAAAAATAGACAGTGGACAAGATATTATTGTGGGTGTAAATAAATTTCAATTAAAAGAAGAAGATCCTTTACAAATTTTAAATGTAGATAATAAGGCTGTTCGAAGATCACAAATAAATCGACTTTCAAGTTTAAAGAAAAATAGAAATTCGAAAAAAGTAAAAGAAATACTTACAGAAATTACAAAAAACGCAAAGCTAAACCTTCAGTCCAACAACCCTGAGTCTCTTAAAAAGAAAAATTTATTACATTTAGCTATAAAAGCGGCTAAAGAAAGGGCTACCCTAGGAGAAATATCGGATGCCTTAGAGGTTGCTTTTGGTAGACATAAAGCAGTACATAAAACAATTTCAGGAGTGTATAGTAAAGAAATAAAAAATAATAAATTATTTAAAGAAGCTACAGAACTTATAGATAAGTTTGCAGAACTCGAAGGAAGAAGGCCGCGTATTATGATTGCTAAACTTGGTCAAGACGGACATGATAGAGGCGCCAAAGTAGTAGCTACTGCATACGCAGATTTAGGATTTGATGTAGACATCGGTCCATTATTTCAAACCCCAAAAGAAGCCGTAAAACAAGCAATAGAAAATGATGTACATATCCTTGGAATTTCTTCACTAGCTGCTGGTCACAAAACATTAGTTCCACAAGTAATCTCTGAATTAAAAAAATATGAACGAGAAGATATTATGGTCATTGTAGGGGGTGTCATTCCCGCTCAAGACTATCAATTTCTTTTTGATTGTGGAGCCGTAGGTGTCTTTGGTCCTGGAACAAAAATTGCTCAAGCTGCCATAGATATGATTACTATTTTAATTGATTCTATAAAATAATAATAGTATCTTTAAAGTATTAATTTTTAATTCTTTAAAGATGAAAAAACATCTATTTTTACTTTTGATACTTCTTGTATCTACGAATTCTTTTGCTCAAAAAGGAATGTCAAAAAATAAAAAGGCAATTCTCAACTCCATAGAAAAACACAAAAAAAATCTTATTGAAATAAGTGATAACATATGGGAAGCGGCAGAACCTGCATTATTAGAGTTCAAATCTTCAAATTATTTATCTGATTATGCTGAACTCAATGGATTTAGAGTTAAAAAAGGAGTTGCAGGTATTGAAACTGCATTTACCGCTGAATATGGTTCTGGTTCACCAATCATTGGAATTATGGGAGAATTTGATGCAAATCTAGGAATATCTCAAAAAAAACAACCTACAAAAGACCCTCTTAAAAAAGGAGCACCTGGCCACGGTTGTGGACATAATCTTTTTGGTACTGCTAGTTTAGGTGCAGCAATAGCTATTAAAGAAATGATTGAAGCTGGAGAAATATCGGGAACTGTAAGATTTTATGGAACACCTGCAGAAGAGACAATATTTGGTAAAGTTTGGATGGTTCGAGAAGGACTATTTGATGATCTTGACATCTGTATGGATTGGCATCCTGCTGATGAAATTGAAGCAAGTACACAAAGTAGTAAAGCGTTAGTTGATTTTAGATTGAAGTTTTTTGGAGATGCAGCTCATGCATCAGGAGATCCATGGAATGGTAATAGTGCTGTTGATGCTATGGAATTATACACTACTGCCCTTAACTATTACAGAGAACATATAAGGCCAACAGCTAGGATACATTATGATATTGAAAAAGCAGGTGATGTTGTAAATGTAGTTCCTGATTATGCTCAAATATGGACTAGAATTCGAGAAAATGATAAAGAGAATGTGAACATTTTATATGAAAGAGCAAAAAAAATGGCTGAGGGAGCATCAATGATGGCTAATGTTGATTACGAACTAAGTCTAATTTCAGGTATCTATGAGATTATACCCAATAGGTTTGGTGCTGAAATTATACAGAAAAACTTTGAATTGCTAGGAGAAATACAATATACAAGCGATGAAATTCTATATGCAAATACAATTCTTAAAGAAACAGGAAAAGAACTCAAAGGTATTGATGGTGAAATAAAGCCAATAAAACCAACAATTCCAGCTCAAGGAGGTTCAACTGATGTAGGTGATGTAAGTCAAGTAGTACCAGTCGTAAGAATGGGTGTAACCACAGCTGCTAAAGACGGTCCATGGCACTCATGGGCAGTAGTTGCTTGTACAGGAATGTCTATTGGTCATAAAGGAATGATATATGCTTCTAAATCACTTGCCATGACAATGCTTGATTTTTATAAAAATTCCAAATTAATTGAGGGGGCAAAAAAAGAATTTACAGAACGTAAAGGAAATAAAGTATATGAACCTCAAATACCTGCTGGACCTCCAAAACTTATTAATTAAGTTTTATGGCTAATTAATTAAAACATACTGAATAGGTTCATTTCAAAAAAATGGTGTTAAACTTTAGTTAACACCATTTTTTTAGTTTTAAAAAAGAGGATAATGAATGAATTTTTCGTTGTATAATTCATAAATTTGCAGCTTATTTACAAGCCTTTTTAGGATGAAAAAAATATTTGATATTTTCTACTCTACCCGATTAACTGCAGTGCTTTTTATCGTGTACTCGGTAGCAATGGGAGCCGCTACATTTATTGAAAATGATTATGGAACTCAAACAGCAAAAGCACTCGTTTACAATGCATGGTGGTTTGAAGCTATCATGGTGTTTTTTGTGATTAATTTTTTTGGAAATATTTTTCGATATCGATTGTTAAGAAAAGAAAAATGGCCTGTTTTGTTATTTCATGTCTCATTTCTGTTAATTTTAATTGGAGCAGGAATCACCAGGTATGTGGGCTATGAAGGTCTAATGCTTATTAACGAAGGTCAGACTTCAGAAGAATTCTTATCTGAAACCACATATTTGAACGTAGTTGTTGACAATAACGAAGTACAAAAGACATTTCATAAATCTACCTTATTCTCTGCCATGGGAAACAACAATTGGAACTTGGATGAAGAATTTAAAGATCAAGAATTTTCTATAAAATTATCTAAATATATTCCATGGGCTGAAGAACAGTTTGTTGAAAATGAAACTGGAGATGAATATTTATTTATTGTAGAATCCAGTAGCGGATCAAGACATGAACATTATATCAAAAAAGGAGAATTACAAAATATACATGGAGTTCTAGTAGGGTTTGAAGCACCAAATAACTCAGGTACTATTAACTTGTTCAGAGAAAATGGAATTTTGAAAATTCAAACGCGCAATACTGGAACTTGGATGCGTATGGCCGATAGAGCTGAAGGATCAATAATTAAAGATAGTGTTCAAGAATTTCAGCTCAGGTCTTTATACAGAGTTGGTGACTTACCCTTTGTAATTCCAGAGCCTGTTAAAAAAGGTGAATTAAAAACAGTAAGAGGCGCTAAAAAAGATGATACAAAACTAGATGCATTAGTATTAGATGTAACTGTAGATAAAGAAACCAATCAAATTGAACTATTTGGTGGTAAATATGCTCCTCAAAGGCCTACTGCATTTTCTTTGAATGGTTTGAATTTTAGAATAGATTATGGGCCTCAGATCCTAAAAATACCTTTTGAAGTTAAACTAAATGATTTTCAATTAGAAAAATATCCAGGATCTGAGAGTGCTGCTGCCTTTGCAAGTGAAATTACTGTAATAGACACTGAAGAAACGTTTGATTACAGAATATATATGAATCATATCTTGGATCATAAGGGCTACAAATTTTTTCAAGCAAGCTATGATCTTTCTGGTGAAGTAGAACAAACACATTTGTCTGTGAATCATGATTTTTGGGGAACTCTAATTAGTTATATGGGATATTCTTTATTGTATATTGGAATGATTTCTATTCTATTTGCACCAGGAACAAGATTTGACAGCTTGAAAAAAACATTAAAAAAGATTAAAAAGAAAAAAGCAGCGCTACTACTTTTTATTGGACTTTTTATAAGTTTTACTGGAATAGCTCAAACTCAAAACGATCATCTAACTAAAATAACAGATCAACAAATTGATTCTGTTCTTTTAGGAAACTTAGTGGAATTAAAACACGCTGAAGAATTTAATACGCTAATTATTCAAGACTTTGGAGGACGAATGAAGCCTGCACACACTTTTGCCTCTGAATTAGTCAGAAAAGTATTTCATGATGATGATTTTAATGGAATAGAACCTAGCCAAGTCTTTTTATCTATTATAGAAAATTCAAAACTTTGGTTCAATGTGCCTTTTATTTATTTAGAAGATGGAAATACAGAAATTCGAGAAATTTTAGGTGTAGATGAAAATACTACACATGCAGCCCTGGCAGATTTTTATGAAGGAACACGATCAAAAATAAGTGAATATGTTGCAGATGCGCAAAAGAAAAATGTTCAAAATAAATTTGAAAAAGACGTCATTAAAATAGATAGAAGAATCTACTTGTTTTCCCAAGCATTGAGTCTGAGTGTTTTGAGAATTTATCCAAAATTAAATGATGAAAATAATAAATGGGTCTCATATCCTGAGGGATCAAGAGCTAATTACACAGGAAAAGACTCCTTATTTGTAAGACAGTCTTTACCCATTTATATCCGTTTTTTACAGGATGCAAAAAAAACTAATAATTATACAGAGGCTAATAAGATATTAGAAGGGATTAAAAAGTTTCAACAAAAATATGGTGCAGAAGTATATCCCAACAAAGAAAAAATAGATCTTGAAATAACTTATAATAAATATCAAATATTTAAAAAACTTGCCAAGTATTATGGATACGTTAGTGTGTTTTTAATCTTTTTTGTGATTCTTCAAATTTTTAATGACAAAAAATGGATTGGACTTGTTGTAAAAATCTTGATTGGAATAACAATTCTTTTATTTGGCATGCATGTATTAGGGCTATTTAGTCGTTGGTATATTAGTGGAAATGCTCCATGGAGTAATGCGTATGAATCTATTATTTATGTTGCTTGGGCCACCATGCTATTTGGTCTAGCCTTTGGAAGAAAATCTTCGTTAACCATTGCAGCTACTACGTTCTTAACGGCTGTTATTTTAGCATTTGCACACCAAAATTGGTTAGATCCAGAAATTGCAAATCTTCAACCGGTGTTGAACTCTTGGTGGCTATTAGTTCATGTTTCCATTATTGTTGCAAGCTACGGACCATTTTCATTGGGTATGATCTTAGGAATTGTCGCTTTATTCTTAACGATTTTCACTACAGAAAAAAACAAGAAAAAAATGGACTTAAATATAAAAGAAATTACTACCATAAACGAAATGGCTATTACTATCGGTTTAATTATGTTAACCATTGGTAATTTTCTAGGAGGCATGTGGGCCAATGAAAGTTGGGGACGCTATTGGGGATGGGATCCAAAAGAAACTTGGGCATTAGTGTCTATTATGGTTTATGCATTTGTATTACACATGCGATTAATCCCTGGCTTAAGAAGCAGGTATACATTTAACCTTTGGTCAGTTATTGCTTATGGAGCCATAATGATGACTTATTTTGGGGTAAATTTCTATTTATCTGGACTGCATTCATATGCTAGTGGAGATCAAGTAATTACTCCAAATTCTGTTTATTATTCTATAGGGTTTATAACTATACTAGGACTAGCTGCATGGTTTAAACATCGAAAATTTTACAAGAAATAAAAGAAAAGTGTACATTAGCAACCACATAAAAAAGAATATATGTTTCATAAAAATATAAAATTAGTTTTAGCCTTTTTGACCATAGTTTGGTCTGTCTTTGAATTTTGGCAAGGTCATATTGGGAATGGAATAGCGATTCTATTTCTAACAGGAATGTTTATCTTATTGTATTTCAAAAATGAATTTATTTTATTGTCATTTTTACAATTGAGAAAACAAAACTTCACGGCTGCTCAGAAATGGCTATCCTATATTAAAAATCCAAGTGCAGCACTAACCCAAAAACAAGAAGGGTATTACAATTATTTACATGGTATTATGCTTTCTCAAACAAACATGACACAAGCAGAGAAATTCTTGCGTAAAGCTGTTAGATTAGGATTAGCAATGGATCATGATTTAGCAATGGCAAAACTTCAATTAGCTGGTATCGCCATGACAAAAAGAAGAAAGCGAGAAGCCACAACTTTAATGGCTGAAGCAAAAAAACTTGACAAACATGGAATGCTGAAAGAACAAATGCAAATGATGAAACAGCAAATGAAAAAAATTTAATAATCCACAAAAAAACTCCTGAGCACCAGGAGTTTTTTTATTCTATGTATTTTTAATAAAACTACTTTAATCTGTTAATAGTTAGATCTGGATTATACTCTAAGATATATATCCCTTTATTTGAAGTTGTTTTAAATAAATCTTTTGTGTAGTCAAACTTACTCTCTAGTCTGTAGGAAGTTCCGTTCTTAAATGTTTGTTTTAACTTGTTTCCTGAAGCTAATCTCATCCCAACATCATAAACAATATCAAATCCTTTTGTAGCATAATAAGAAGGATACACATGATTTTTACTTAAATATTGTTGATTAAATAGTTGGATTTCTGGAGAACTTTCTTCAGTAAAAGTGTCACTAGTAAATGTAAAACCTAGTTTTGCTAATTTATTATTATCTATTCTATCAAATTGAGTGGATTTAAAAATACCAAAAACCTTTATTACAGTATCTTCAGGTAAAATTTGCATTTCTGGCTCATCACTTTCTTTTTCTTCCTCCTCTTCATCTTCTTCTTCATCCTCTTCTGGATCTTCTACTGGTAAACTAATAAGGCTATTTATAACATCTGAGGAGATTACTCTATTATCAGTGGCTAAGACCACCCAATTACCAACTTCGGCCTTTAAAGCATTGATAACATAGTCTTTTCTAATATATCCTAAATTTGGATAAATTATTTGGACCTCATTAATGGAATCATGTAAAAGTAATCTAGATTTTATAAGATCGCTATTTCTAATGGAAGTGGTTGAACTGTCACCAATAATTAAAATATTTTCACTTCCATAATTATCATAAATATGCTCAATTAAAGCCTCTTGATGAACTTCTCTATCTGCAAAGGTCTTAATTATTTTTGAAGACTTAAAGCTAGTTTGTTTTTTTGAATATACAGGAAAAACTAACGGAGCACCCGATCTAACTGCTACTTTAGGAACTTCTTCAGAGTATAATGGACCAATGATTACATCTGTATTACTAAAATCTGTTGCAGCTAAAATTGAATCTAATTTAGTATCCTTTCTTCCTGTATCAAAAACAGAAAGCTCTATATCTATTCCTAATTTTACTAAAGAATCAACTGCCATAGATGCTCCTAAGTAAATATCTGTTGTAATATTGGCTAACCTGTTGTTCTTAAAAATATCTTTAGCATCAATAGTATCATATTCAATGGCTCTGAAAGGAAGCATCATTGCCAGTTTTAAACTAGAATTTTCTTGAATGGTATCTCTGTAAATTAAAAAATTATTTTCTTCTTCAATTGGTTTAATTTTTAATAACATGTCCAATTGTAATCCAGAGATGTCCAGCAATGGATTTAAAATCTTTAATTCTTCTTCTGAAACGTTATAAGCACGCGTTAAGCTGTAATATGTATCTCCCTTAGCAACTTTGTGTATCACAAAAGTATTTACTAATGTATCCTTTACAGGAGCGATATTTTTAATATTAATACTATCATTTATTTTTATTAAAATATCGTTAGCTGTAGGTGGCTTATAGTTATTATTGGGTATAATAATAAGAGTTTGTGGTGCTGGTTTTCTTCCAGTACCAGGATTTAAACGCACCAACTCTTTGGTTTTAACACCTATTCGTTTCGCAATAATTTTTAATGTTTCACCTTTTTTTACAGTATAGGATAGGTATTTTTTTTGTTGAGCAAACGATGTGGCTATCACTACAAAAAATAAGATGATGATAATTTTAAATTCTCTCATATAGTTATTCCCATTCTATAGTTGCAGGAGGTTTTGAACTGATATCATAGACTACTCTGTTCACACCTTTAACTTTATTTATAATTTGATTTGAAGTTTTTTGCAAAAATTCATAAGGTAAATTAACCCAATCGGCAGTCATACCATCTGTACTTTCAACAGCTCTTAACGCTACTACTTTTTCATAGGTTCTTTCATCTCCCATCACCCCAACAGAATTAACTGGTAATAAGATAGCTCCTGCCTGCCAAACTTTGTTATATAACCCGCTTTCTTTTAATCCATTTATAAAAATAGCATCAACTTCCTGTAAGATTGAAACTTTCTCTTCGGTAATATCTCCTAAGATTCTAATCGCTAAACCTGGTCCTGGAAATGGATGTCTACCTAGTAACTCTGCATCAATTCCCATTGAGGCACCAACTCTTCTTACCTCATCTTTAAAGATCATACGCAAAGGCTCTACAATTTTTAATTTCATAAAATCTGGCAAACCTCCTACATTATGATGGCTTTTTATAGTTGCTGATGGCCCCCCATTAACTGAAACTGATTCTATCACATCTGGATATATAGTTCCTTGGGCCAACCATTTTACGTTTTCAATTTTATGGGCTTCGTCATCAAAAACTTCAATAAATGCATTTCCAATTGCTTTTCTTTTTTTCTCAGGATCTGACAACCCTTTTAAGGCATTCAAAAAGCGTGCCGATGCATCTACTCCTTTAACGTTTAATCCCATACCTTCGTATTGATGAAGTACACTTTCAAACTCATCTTTACGTAATAATCCATTATTTACAAAAATACAATAGAGATTCTCACCTATTGCCTTGTGTAATAAAACTGCAGCCACAGAGGAATCTACCCCTCCAGAGAGCCCTAAGACAACTTTGTCATTACCTACTGTTTGCTTAATATTAGCTACGGTTGTTTCTACAAAAGAATTTGGAGTCCATGTTTGTTCTACACCAGCAATTTTTACTAAAAAATTTTCTAGTAATTGTTTACCATCAGTTGAATGATAAACTTCTGGATGAAATTGTATCGCATAGGTGTTTTCACCTTCAATTCTAAAAGCTGCGTTCTCCACATCAGCTGTACTAGCCAAATGAATTGCATTTGTTGGTAATTCTTTGATGGTGTCTGAATGACTCATCCAAACCTGACTTCCTTCTGAGATGCTAGAGAAAAAGATTTCATTGTCTTTGATAAAAGATAAATTAGCTCTTCCATATTCTCTGGTATTTGATGGAGCTACTTTACCACCAGAAAAATGAGCTAAATACTGTGCTCCATAACAAACAGCTAATATGGGTTTTTTACCTCTAATTTCTGATAAATCTGGATGCGGAGCATCATCAGCTCTTACAGATGAAGGGCTACCGGATAAAATGACTGCTTTAAAATCGCTTGTATTTTTGGGTTGTTTGTTGTAAGGATGAATTTCACAATAAATATTCAACTCTCTTACTCTTCTCGCTATTAGTTGAGTGTATTGCGATCCGAAATCTAAAATAAGTACCTGGTGTTGTTGCATGTGCAAAAATAATACTTCAATTTAGAAATGAAAACTTTGTGTTTATAAATTTTACAATTTAATATCTATAAACTATCGCATTAATATTCATACCGGCACCAACAGATGCTAAAATGATCACATCTCCACTTTTTACTGATTGATTTTCTAAATTTCCTTTAATTACTAAATCTAATAAAGTAGGGACAGTAGCCACAGAACTATTCCCCAACTTGTGAATTATCATAGGCATCACACCTTCAGGAACTGGTTTTTTATACAATCTAAAAAAACGTTTAATAATAGCTTCATCCATTTTTTCATTGGCTTGATGAATAAATATTTTTTTAACCTCATCAATAGCAATTCCAGTCTTATCAAGTGCAATTTTCATTGCATTTGGCACATTATTTAATGCAAACTCATAAATTTTTCTTCCATGCATTTTTATGTACCGAACATCTGGGTCTTGTTGTTGTTCAAAAGATTTTCCAAAAAATAAATGATAGGCTTCGTCCTTGGAAAAAGTTTGAGAAGCGTGTCCAATAATACCAGAATTTTGTCCTTCATTCTTTTCAACTACACAGGCTCCTGCTCCATCACTATAAATCATAGAGTCTCTATCAAATTTATCAACAACTCTTGAGAGTGTCTCAGCTCCAATCACCAATACCTTGGTTGCAATACCTGATTTTATAAATGCTTGTGCTTGTATAACTCCTTCTATCCAACCTGGACAACCAAATAAAATATCGTAGGCTACACAATTAGGATTTTGTATTCCTAATCTATATTTCACTCTAGTTGCTAAGCTAGGTAGCATATCACTTTGAATAGCATCTGTTTTAACATCTCCAAAATTATGAGCCAGTATAATATAATCTAGCTCTTCTGGGTTAATCCCTGCATCATCAATTGCTTTTTGTGCTGCAAAAAAACCTAGATCTGATGTATTGTATTCACAGACCGCGTATCTTCTTTCCTCAATTCCTGTGATGGCTTTAAACTTTTCAATTATAATTTCATTTTCATTTGGTATTTCAGAACCATCTGCATTTAAAAAAAGATTCGATAAAAACTCTTTATTTTCTTTTTTTATCTCAGGAATGTAAGATCCTGTTCCAGTTATGAGTGAAGATATCATGTTTAAAGTTATATTTAAGACTTCAATAAACTACTTTTATTTGAAATCAAATTTTGATTAGTGTTTTTTTTACGATGTTCAGTCTATCGTAAAATTATAAATGAGATTTAAATTAAAACAAATATAGGCATTATAGAAAAGTAATAAACTTTACTAATTGAGAGTATCTTAAAAGTTTCAAAAATAATTATAGATAAGAACTATCAAAAGAAAAGGGTAATAAAGAAGCAATAGAAGGTGTTTTTACGACAGAACCTACTTCTCCCATAAAAATAACCTCTACATCCTTACCTTGTTTTACCTCATATTCAAACAGTGATTGTCTGCAAGCACCGCAAGGACCTACTGGTCTATCAAGTTTTTTATTAGAAGAAATAGCAGCTATAGCTATTTTTTTTATTTTTTTATTAGGAAAAGAAGAACTAGCCTTCCAAATGGCTACTCGTTCCGCACACATCCCAGACGGATAGGCTGCATTTTCTTGATTGTTTCCTGTAATTATGGTATCATCTTCCATTAAAAGAGCTGCACCAACACTAAATTTTGAGTAAGGAGCATAGGCTCCTTTAGTAGCTTTTAACGCAAATTTCATAAGAGTTTGGTCATCATCAGACAATTGATTGATGTCTTCAAATAATAGTGCAGAAGTACCTAAATTAATTTTTTTCATTAAGAATCGATTCTTTTGAAAAAACTAAGGTACTAATAATCATCGTAAATTTCTCCCAAGTCAAAAGATAAAGAAAATCGTAGGGAATTCTCTAATGGGTTGTTCACATCAGATGAATTGATTAGGTAAGACAAATCTACGTTCAATGCATTCGTTTTAAATCCGGCCCCCATCGTGAAAAATTTTCTATTTCCTTTATTTTCAGCCTCATGAAAATACCCTAGACGCAATGCAAATGCATCATTATAAAGATATTCTGCACCTAGTGCATAAGTAACTTCTTCTAATTCTTCACTAAAGCCTCCTTCTGCATCACCAAATGAACTAAAAATTCCGGAAATAAAGCCTTTGTCTTGATCAGATCCATCTTCTTGTGGTGAAGGAACTAATAATTTTGTAAATTCTGTATTAATACTTAAAATATTATAGTCATCTAAAATAAAATCAAACCCACCTCCTAGTTTTAGATTGGTAGGTATAAAATCTTCTTCTCCAGGAACATAAGATACTTTTGGTCCAATATTAGCAATGTTAAAACCAATTCTGTATCGACCATTGAAGTTTCCATAATTTTCTTCATATGATTGATAGTAACCAGAAACATCCACGGCAAAAGAATTAATAGGTTGTAATGTTGAATTTGTTCCCGTAAATGCCAAGTTAGATCTGAAGTAACGACCACTAACACCCATCGAAAATGTTTCACTTAATTTTAATGCATAGGTTCCTGACAAGGCAAATTCATTTGGATTGATAGTCCCATTTGGATTTCCAGCTCCATCAGTTAAATCTATTTGACCCAATGAAAAATATCTAAACTCAGCACCCCAAGCAGAGTTTTCACTGAATCTGTTTATGTATGAAGCACTTCCAACAAAAATGTCATCTGTTAAATTTCTTAGCCATGGTGAATAGTTTATCCCAATGAGAACTTGCTGTCCACTAAATGCAATTTTAGACGGATTATGAAAAAGAGAACTCGCATCAGCTGAGGTAGAAACTCCTATATCTCCCATAGCACCTGCTCTTGCATCTGGTATAATTAATAAAAATGGTGTAGCTGTTGTAATTCCATTGGTAGTTTGTGCAGACAAACCTAGAATACTTGACATGCAAATGATGAATAATACCCCTATTTTCTTCATAAATATATTTTAGTTCTCTATTATAAACGTAAATATCGTAATTTATTATAGTATGACAAGTTTTTCATACTTTTCTGACGATATATTACTAATTGTTGATGTTACTTTTAGTTTGTAAATATAAACCCCTTTTCCTAATTTATTTCCAAAATCATCTAAACCATTCCAAACAATATTTCGAACTAAATTACCATTTGTTTGAACTTGTTGGTTGATTGTTTTTATAAGTTTTCCAGACACAGTAAATATCTGAACCTGAACTTCTAACGGTTCATTAGGTTTGTTATGATTAAACCAAAATTCTGTGTAATTTATAAAAGGATTAGGATAATTTAATACATTATCTAATGTAATACTCGTATCACTAACTACCACAAAATTTAAAATAGCTTCTGAAGAATTATTATAGGTATCCCATGCCTTTAGTTTTAGAGTATGTGGCCCTACAGATAAATCTCTTAAACGGTATATAACTTTTCCTGTTGTAAAATCATCTAGTTCAGTTTGATAAAAATCATTCATAATGATTGGATTAGATTCATCTCCGTCCAAAACACCAACGATATCATGATCTACAGCTGTTAAAGATGTATTAATACCACTCAAATCAGATAGTTTTGCAATTAGATTTGGAGAAGCATTTGTGTTTGCACCATCAAGAAATGATTCATCATTCATAAATAATTGGATTTCTGGTCCTAGAGTATCTTCGGGTGCATTTTCGTTTATTCCTCCAACAATAATAGTATTATTAAACCCTGCTTTGTCTAATTCATTATTAGAAACATAAAAACTCAACTTCCCATTTCCATAGGCTACTCTTACATCTCTAGGAACAATAAATTCAAAGTTAAAGTTCCCGTTTTCTACGCTAGCCAATCCTCTAAACAGTTTACTTTCTTGTGAGTCAAAGGTGTTAACTATTCCAAATCCGTCATTATCTAAAGTAACCTTGTCAATCGGTTTATCAAAAACTGTTGTCGATAAATTCCCATTAAAATCAGATAAAGTATTCTCTAAATTATCGGTTACTACTCCTTCAAAACTAACCTTGGAAAGAGCTTTTAGTGTATCTAAAGATTGTGTTATCTCTACACCATTCATTTTGGTAATTTTCACATTGGGTTTCGGAATTGCAAGTTTCTTTACTGGATCACCAAAATAGTAAATAAAGAATTTTTGACGATCTGAAAAATTGTTTTTTGTTTTAACTAAAGATTCTGAAATGGATAATTCTTCATTATCAAATTGAAGTAAAGAAGCTATTAATTTTTTATTAAAAGCTTGTCCAACACTAATAAATACCTCTCTAGTAGTTGTAATCATGGAAGCAGCACCCCCTCTAGTATTCCAGAATGTAAATTCACCTGCAGATGTTCTTTGTGGGTTATCAAATCTAGAAAAACTACAGGTAACCGTTATAAAAAGGGGCAGCGTATTTTCATTCACAAAACCTTTTATCTGTGGTACATCTAAAAATCTCTCCTGAGCAAACCCATTCTCTCCTCCATGTCCAAAATAATCAAAGACCAGAGTTCCAGATTCTATGGCTGAGGTTATTGAACTTTTAACACTTGGGTATCGTTCTCCACCAGATGAATTTTGTTGTACATATGAGTCTGCATATATTTTATTGACATTAAAAACTGGTTTATTCTCTTTGATGTCATCTGCAATAATTTCAACTCCTGATTGAATACTACTATCTACATTATCATCTATATCATCTGCAACCAACGTAATTGTATTTCTCCAATCTCCGTAAGAATCTAAATTATAATCTCTTAGTATTTTATCAACTACTTCAGAAGCTTGCTGTTGGGTAGATACTGGTATTCTTCCTGTAGCCACATCCATTGAATGGCTAGAAGACATGGTACCCTCATTCTCTTCCAACATCCCAAAAAAATCATCGGTAACATAAGAAGATGCAAGATTAAAACTTTCACTTGCTAAATACACCGGAACTACATTCTTATTTGAGGCAATTCTGTCTTTGTAATCATAGGAAGCGTCTCCAAAAAAACACACAAATTTTAATTTAGTAGAATCTGTAGAATTTGTATTGTAAATATGCCTTATAAAATCTCTAATACCGGTAATGTCTCTACTTCCTGAAGAAAACTCATTGTAAATTTCATCTAATAAAACCACTTTGGCTGTTATTTCTGAATTTTCTATATGGTAATTTGCTATTCTTTGCGCCTGTTCTGAAAATTCACTAGTAGTTATTAAAAGGTAATTAA
>Ga0209630_10002773_pt1 | contig 16544 bp, 19 predicted proteins | sample COG_01_FD_184745 | JGI IMG/M metagenome (GOLD analysis project Ga0209630, IMG submission 184745) | Pelagic Microbial community sample from North Sea - COGITO 998_met_01 (SPAdes) (version 2) | ecosystem: Environmental > Aquatic > Marine > Neritic zone/Coastal water | place: Helgoland, sampling... | reverse complement strand
ACGCGGTCTATACGCCAATATCCACGCTAAACGTAAGCGCATTAAGGCTGGCGCGGACGAAAGTATGCGTAAACCAGGCTCAAAAGGCGCCCCAACCGCTGGAGCGTTCAAAAAAGCAGCCAAAACGGCCAAAAAGCGTACACCAAAGGGCAAAAAGTAGTGCGTTTAAGGCTAGTAAACATACGCTATGCTCAAGTAAATAAGTAGTGCGTGACGTGCAATGGCACTTTTCCCGTTCAGTACAAAACAATTAGACACGCTAACGGCTGTAGGAGTGACTACTGCAGTACGCCTTAAAACCAATCAAGTCACATTTCAGGTAACAACCACAGGCATTGGTACGGATGCCGTGTTGCGTTTTGAAGGAAGCCTTGACAATACCTATTTCTTTAATTTAGCTAGTACAGAAGCCGATACAACGATCAGCGCAGACGGGACAACTGGATACAGCGTTAGCGATCTGCCCCTACAGTACGTTCGAGTGCGCCTAGTGAGTTTTACAGGCGGAACTCCCAGTGTTACAACCAAAGTAGGAGGGCTGTAATCCATGGCTAAGAGTTTAGGCGGCAATCTAATTGCGGGCGGCGGCAGTATTGAGACAGCAACAGACTTTTCGTTGCGACCGAGTAGTGCCCAACGAACATGGATCTATTCATCCAGCAGCTTAACAAATCCAGGAACCGGCCTGATCTCCAACTGGACCGGCACCTCCTGGATGGTGAACATCACAGACAATAACGGTGACGATGCAAGCGCTATGCAAAGCGCAAGCGGAGTGCTGAACGTAACGGTCTACATTAACGGCGTGTCAACCTACGTCGGTACTACGCTGTCAGGTGGATGGGCCAACCAGAACGGCACTAGATCCGGCATTCAGTTTGCTGACGACAGCTGGAAGTCTTCGCTATCAGGTGGCGAAGAGATAACCCTAGAGATGGCGATGTTCTCGTCAGGGGATGCGCCACTTGCTGACGGCGACATCCTTCAATGGGTGAATGCCGATTCCAAGTTTAAGCCTACTCAGCTTACGGCTGCTGGCACGAGAACAACCCTAGACATCGGTGAATACGCCGACGACGCAGCAGCGGGCACGGGCGGCGTTGCCTCCGGGGCTTTGTACTACAACACTACGAGTAGTTCTTACGTCCTGAAGTCTTGATGGGTACTCGAATCGTCACCGGCTTCTGCACACACCTTGAGGTGGACTCCGAAAGCCGCACCACCGAAGCCTCTTTCGCCTTCATGACACCCCAAGATCCCGAGGACTTCGCCGGTCTGATGGTGCGTCTTGCCAGCGGCATCGAAGTAATGATCGAAGTGGAAGACGAAGATGATTGAGTATCGCCGCTAATATTAAAAGAGGTAAAATGTCCGCCACTTACTGGGCAAATCGCGAGAAATGGTGACTAAGTGACGTATTCAGTTCCCGGCCAAATCCGCACCCACCTTGTAAGTTCCAACACCCTTGGTGGAGCGGACAGTCCGTTCACCCGCACGCAAGCGGTGCTGGACATGATGAAGGGCTGGGAAATAATGAAGGCCGTCACCCTTGGGACGGAATACCTCCGCGAAAACAGCGAAGCCTTTCTACCAATCGAGCCCCGCGAGGACTACACGGCGTATTTAGCCCGCGTAAACCGCGCCGTATTTTCACCATTTACCCAGCGCCTGGTTCGTGCTGCTGCGGGATTAATTCTGCGTAAACCGATCAGTTTGGTAGGCGATTCATACTGGACAAATATTTTTGCAAAGGACGTTGACGGTTGCGGCTCCGACGTAGACGAGTATGCCCGCCGCCTGCTGCTGTGCTCACTAACCTACGGGCATTGTCATACATTAGTAGATTTTCCGGCCCCAACGGGTGCCCGCAGCCTTGCGGAAGAGCGCGAACTCAATCGCCGCCCGTACTGGATCGAAGTTGACCCCACCAACATCTACGGCTGGCGCCTGGACCGTGAAGTAAACTACGGCAATTTAGTACAGGTCCGCATCAAGGAAAAGGCAGTAGTGCCTGACGGCGAATTTGGCGAAAAGGTATATGACCAGATACGTGTAATCGAGCCCGGCCAGTACCGCATATATCGCCAAGTCGAAACTAAAAAGGATATGCAAGGGGGTTTCCCCTATCCAAACGCTTTCGACGCAACGGATGCCACCTCAGACTACGAGCTAGTGGAATCAGGCGACTACAGCCTGGGCCAAATCCCACTTGTCACAACCTATGCAGGCAAGGTTGACACCCTTACAAGTAAGCCGCCCTTACTTGACATTGCGTATTTAAACCTGGCTCATTTTCAACGCCAAGCCGACTTAATCCACAGCCTGCACATTGCTAGTCAACCAATCCTTGTGCTCGAAGGCTGGGACGACCAATCAAAAGACGTAGCTGTGAGCGTCAATTACGCGATGGCAAGCCAGCCTGGCAACAAGGTTTATTACGTCGAACCAGCGGCAAACGCATTTGAAGCACAATCCAACGAAATCCGCGAGCTACAAATGCAGATGGCAACGCTTGGAATCAGCACATTAAGCCAGCAAAAGTTTGTTGCCGAATCTGCCGACGCCCGCCGCTTGGATCGTGTCGATACAAACTCAATGCTGTCGATGGTATCTCTTGACCTGGAACAGTCCCTACAAAAGGCATTTAATCTCGCCGCCGACTATGTAGGGATCGCACCACCAGAGGTAAGCATCAGCCGCGACTTTGACATCGACCGTTTAATTGGGCAGGACGTAACCGCGCTGACGGCATTGTTCGACCAAGGTGTTTTGGGGCGTGACGAATTCCGTCAAATCCTGGTCCAGGGTGAAATTTTGCCTACTGCTAGTGAGGAACAAAGCGGTGAGACCAAAACTCAAGACGCCAAGGAAGAATAATCGCATACCCATAGGTTCTTGTAAACTACATAAGTAGACTAAACAAGTACATGGAGTATGCCTACATGGGTAAGTCCTTAGAAAAGGTTACTAAGCCTGACGGTTCCGAAGTATGGGAACTCGTCGAGCTACGCGAACCGCAACCTAAACCCGAGGTATGCAAAGCTGTTCGTAAGCGCAAGCCATCAAAGCCTGCGGAAGAAACCCCTACTACCACTTTTGACTTCTGACTATGGAAGAGCACGTCATCCAGGAAACGCCTGTGGCGAGTCCTGACCAGCCCGTGGCTGCAGCCGACACCGCTCCACAGCAACCAGACCCTGCGCTTGCTGTAAAAGCCGAATACGAGACCCAGCTTGTCGCCTTAAAACAGCAGGCAACTGAAGCCGAGGAACGTTTCCAAGGCATCAAATCCAAGCTGGACGACGTATACAAAAAGCAGGACGACCAGCGCAAACAAACGCTGGAAGACCAAGGCCAGTGGAAAGACCTCTGGGAAGAGGCTAACAAAAGCGCCCAAGAGAAGGACACACAAATCAATGCATTGGAACGCCAACTAGCAGACCTAAAGGTTTCTAACGAAGAGGCATCCATGCGTACAAAAGCGTTATCAGCAATCAGCCAAGCCGGTGCCATCAACGCCGAGCAAATGCTGCTGCTGGTACAAAACAACCTGCACAAAAAGGACAACGGCGACGTTGTAATTTTGGACAAAGGTGTTGAACAGGATATTACTAACTATCTAGGCAATTTAAAAAACCCTGGTTCAGGTTTTGAGCACCACTTTAAGCCCAGCAGTGCTGCTGGCATGGGGGCCAAGCCGACACCAAATTCTGTCATTGCCCCTGGGATGCCCAATCCATTTAAGGCCGGTAGTATTAACATAACGAGACAAATGCAACTAAAAGCAGAGGAGCCTGAACTTGCAGCTGTGCTGGAACGGGAAGCTTCTTTGTAGCCCCGGTGGGGCGTGTCTCACCAAGTCCGTGGCTTGGACCCCGCACACACCTTTAACGTTGGTTTTCTAAGATGGCCGCCCCATTTCAGAATTATTCCGGCGGTGTCCTACTCGCGGACATCGTAAAGAGGAATAATCTCAGCACCTATGTGTCTGAGGCAGTAAAAGAGCGCAGCTTGTTTATCAAGTCTGGCGCTGTTGTTCGTAATCCTTTGCTGGATGCCCGCGAAGGCGGCACCCGCATCCAAGTCCCTGAGTTCAATCCTGTATCTCCAACTGAGGAGATCATGGACGGTACAGCTACGTGGGGCACAAGCACCGCTGGCTACCTGACTCCCCAGAAGATCGGCACCGGCACCCAGATTGCTTCCATCTGCCACCGCGGTTTCGCGTATGCAGTGGACGACGTTGCAATGTTGGCAGCGGGCGAAGACCCAATGCTTCACATTCGCAACCAACTTGCCGATGCAATCAACAAGTTGAACAGCGCACGCCTGTTCTCCCAGCTTGCTGGTTTGTTTGGTACTGCACTGTCTGCCCATTCTTTGGACAAGGCAATTGCAGCAACATCAGGACAAGGCGAAGCCAACTTCCTGACCGCAGCCAATTTGGCTGAGGCCCGCGCTGCCCTTGGCGAGCGTGGTGATGAGCTGGACACCTTGATTGTCCACCCATCCGTTGGTTTCTACCTGTATCAAGTTGGCCTCCTTACTTTCAGCACCTCCGCACTGGCCGCTTCTGGCGCAGTGACCTGGGGCGGTGGCGGCGTCGGCGTTGGAGCCCGCTCCATCGGCGAATTTGCTGGCTGCAACGTGATCATGGACCCACAGGTAAACACTGTGATCCCTGGCACGGCAACCCACGTCAAGGAGTTCCGCTGCTTCCTGATGAAGGGTGGTTCAGTTCTGGAAGGCGTCCAGCAGGATCTGCGTATTGAAGCAGACCGCAACGTGCTCTCGAAGCAAGACGTGCTTTCTGTGGACTACCACACCGCCTATCACGTGATGGGCACCAAATGGACTGACGCTGGTGACAACCCCACCAACGGCAGCCTGGCCACCGCTAACAAGTGGTCTGCCACCTACGACACCGACCTAATCCCAATGGTCGAGCTGATCGTCAACAGCCCACTGGACACCAGCGCAATCGCCTGATAAGTCCAGCACAAGCTGATACTGCCCCGCTTCGGCGGGGTTTTTTATTAGGCTAAAATCAAAGAAAGTATCCCTGCAGTCTTGTGGCCGCAACAATAAATGCCACATTAAAGGGCGAAAACGCCAACAGCTTTGTAACGCTGGAGGAAGCAAACGCCTATTTTGAAACCGTTCCAAGTTCCTCAACTTGGGACGACAAAAACAACGACCAAAAGAACCGCGCAATTATCAGCGCAACCCGCTGGATCGACAGCCTTAATTTCTACGGTGACCGTTGCGACAACGGCCAAGCATTGAGCTGGCCGCGCAACAATTACCACGTTGATCGGGTGGAGCTTACATGTTCCGCCATCCCAGCGGACATCAAATACGCCACCTACGAGCTGGCACGCGCCCTAGCAAACGACACGGATGCGGTCACGGGTAACACCGGAACAGAAGGTTTGTATGAGGAAGTCGAACTAGGTGAACTAAAGGTGAAGTACAACACAGATAGCCAGGCAACTGGATCTGTGAACAACATTTTTGATGTCTACCCATGGTTACAGTCTTACCTTGGAGCCTTCACCCTGGGCGGTTCTGGGGGTTATCAAGTGCGCGTTGTTAGAGGATGAAATGTCAAAAATAGACGACACCTTTTCGCCGATTCCAGCCCAGATCTTCAACGACTGGGGCCAGGACATCACGTACATCAAGACCACTACACCCCGCGCCTACGACCCCACCACAGGTGCTGTGACTGGAGCGGACACCAATGTCACGGTAAAGGGCATCATCAGCCGCCTTACCCCGCGCGAATCCGAGGGCTTGTATCAAAGCACGGACGTAAAAATCTTGATTGGTACGGCAGAACTTGGCGATTACTACCCAACAGAAGCCGACCGTGTGCAGTATCCGCAGGCAGGTGAAACCCGCGAAGCCAAGATCATCAACATTTTGACCTATCGTGGTGACAAGCCCATATACCACACCCTGATCGTGAGGCCACAGTAATGGCTAAGAACGGTCTATTTAAGCTTTTAAAAGAACTGGACCGGGTAGCTGCGACTACGGTATTTAACGGCCCGAAAGCTGCCGCAGAACGCACAGTCCGTGAATTACAGCAGGAGGGTCCAAGCTGGAGTGGTAAATTTTCAAACTCTTGGCAGATTGAAAGCCCTTTAGGCGGTGTAGGTAGTTCTAAGGGCGATGGAAACGTGGGCGAACCACGCCCCATTTTTACGCCTGCTGTAACAGGTAAACAAGTAACAAAGAGTTTGCTTACAAAAGACAAAGTTGTTTTTACTGTTTCCAATTTTTCAGCATACGCCGCCGAAGCCACAGATCTAGTTGAAAGTGCATTTATCAGACCTATCGGTGAACCATTTCCGCAAACGCAGCTAGGCCGCAGAAAATTCCGTGAAGGTGACGGTGGCCGTCAACAACCCTCTTACCGAGGCTATGTCGGCGGGGGTAACCCAGACAGTGAGTCCAGCGCCACTGCTGATCTTGACTGGTTCGCTAGCTATGTAGAGGGCGGCAGACTAGATCGCGCCGTCAGAATTGAAATGGACGACTTGTTTAAGGAACTGCAATGAACTACCAAGCGATCCGGGCATCAATGGAAAACCCGTTACTGACGGCGTTTAACAACCTGTCCCCTGCAGTCCCTGTTTACTTCGACAATATCACTGCCGTACCACCAAACACAACCACCGAGTATGTCCGCGTCAACATCACGTTTGGCATAACCAACGAACCAACGCTCACTTCAAGCGTCGATAATGCCCGTGGTGCGTTAGTAATCCGCGTGTTCACAGAAAAAGGGCGTGGTCCGGCCCGTAACCAAGAACTGGTAACAACCGCGGTAAACGTACTAGAAACACTTAATGACACAGCTAAAACTACTACAGGCGTATTTGTAAAAGTGGGGGAAATAAATGGCCCAAGTTTTTCAGCTACGGAAGATTCACCGCATTTTGTAGGCCGCATTGACACAGGCTATGTAGCAACTGTGCTGACCTAAATAGTCGCTAACCTGTAGGTAGCCGGGCAGTGCCCGCGGAGACCCTTATTTCCTGGTACGCCCGATGGCAACCACCGTTCTTTCCGGCACTTCAGGTGCCCTTTACTACAAGCCCGCTGGCACGTCCAGCACGTTTGCTCCTGCGGGAGTAGATATTGGAACTGACACGATTACCGTACCCACCTATTTAGGGTATAGGGTTGGCGATCCAGTGCAATTCAGCGTAGTCAACACTACTACCAATGGCGCGGGCACTGGCACGCTGCCTGCTGGTTTGTCCACAGCTACCACCTACTACGTCATCAGCTACACGGCATCCACTGGCGCGATGCAAGTATCTGCCACTGAGGGTGGAGCGGCTGTAGACCTTACCGATGTTGGAACAGCAACGTCCCCCAATAAATTTCAGGTTGCCTATGACGCTTTTGTTGTAGTGGGCCAAGTGCGTGAATGGTCGTTTGAAATGACCCGCGCTGAAATTGATGTGACCACTATCGGTCAGGGCAACCAGCAGTACGTTCCATTCAGGACATTTATTGCTGGTTTTGGCGAAGGCTCAGGTTCTGCGACGTTCTATTTTACCAACGAGGACGCAAATATGGGCAACCGTGTTATCGAGGACGTTCTACAGCGCCAACAAACAGGTGCAGCTTTCAAGCTGTATATCGACCGTGTGTTTACGGGCGGTGTTGTTGACGACACGCTGAGCCGTTCAGTAGCGTTCGACGCAATTCTTACTTCGGCTAGTTTGGCCGTCAACCCTGATGACGCCCAATCCGTGTCAGTAAACTTCCGTCCAGCAGTGGCACCTGTATTTGACTTCAGCGTTACCGCGTAACTTAATTGAACTTAAGTAGTCAACAGACCCCGGTCTCCGGGGTTTTTTAATGCGCTACGCTATAGTTAATTTATAGTCAAGCACACGTCATGCCCGCTGGATCTACACGCGCCATTGATCGGTTGCGTAAAGCAGCAAATCTCCAGCCAAGCAAGCGCAAAGTTGAGCTGTCTGACGGCACCACATTCGAGATGTGGATCAGCCCGCTAACCATGGCTGAACGTGAACGCGCCCAAAAGCAGGCCAAGTCTGACGACGCTGGAGCGTTCGCACTGCAGCTATTGATTGGCAAAGCACAGGACGAAAACGGCGCGAAGCTTTTCTCTGCTGGTGAAACCGATATTTTAAAAAACGAAGTCAAGGACAGCGATCTGCAGTCTTTGATGTTGGCTATTCTCACTGACGAAGACGAAGAGCTTATGGACCCAAAATCCTAGTTGCGGAACTTCGCAAAGACAACTGGCTCATGCTTCAATTTGGTGTTGCCAAGGAACTGGGCATGAGTTTGACTGAAGTCCGCACCACGATGACACCAGAGGAGCTAATTGGCTGGAGCGCCTATTTCCAGATCCTTAATGAGGACCAGGAAAAACAAATGGAAAAAGCCCGCCGCCGAAGGTAGACTATTCTGCGCCTAGAATAGAAAGCGACGTACCAGCTGTGGATCGTGGCATACAGAGCTGAAATTGAAATAGGCGTAAAAGGTGTAGAAGCACTTACCAAGCTTCAAAAAAGGCTTGAAGGAACCAACTTTAAGATTGATGAAATTAATAAAAAGCAATCGACCACTTTTGGTGGTCTGGCCCAAAGCATACAGAATTATGCACAGCAGTTAAATTTAGCTGAGAAAGCTTTAAGTAAAGTCGCGGCAGCTACTCCGCAGGAAACTAGGGCAGTAAATAACTACGTCACTGCTCTAGGTAATGCCAACGCAGCTAGAGAAAGACAGAACAGACTTATTAAGCAAGAAATTGCAAATCGTACAGGTGCCACAGCAGCCCTTAAAGCTTATAACGCCGCAGCGGCTGCCCCCACGCAAAGGGGGGCCGCCACCACAATGTCAGGCGCGTATATGCGGGGCGCGTTTAGGGGCGGTTCGCAGTATCCAGGCCCTATAGGCCCAGGTGCAGCTAGCGCAGCTAGGCTTAGTAGCAACCTAGAGCAAGGGCGTTTATCCCAGCGGGCAAAAGGATTAAATCAATACGAAAGACCTATTTTCCCGCAACCAGACATAAATAGAGAGATAGCAAGACGCAGTAAACTCAGATCCATAGCAAGAGCTACCGCAAAAATTGAGCAACAAAGAAGTAAGCGTTTAGCCGGGCAAAACAGTTTAACTAGCGGTCTACTTCGCTTAAATAATGCTGTCTTAAACGCAGCTAGAAGCGAAGCGCAAGCGCGTGGCGAAAGCGTAGCAAAACAACGCGCACTAAACAGGGAGTTAGCCAAATCCCAGCAGTATTCAAGACCTATAGGACCACAACCGCAGCGAGCTGCCGCAGTAAGAGGCCGAGCGGGTGCTGGTCAGTTAGCAGGAAGACTAGGCGCAGCAGCAGCGGCAGCTGCTGCTATTCGCGGTGTAGCTAACTTAGCTAATGCGTCTGCAAGAACTTCTGCTGAGTTGAGCAAACTTGGTATTGCTCTTGAAGGTGTATTGGGTAAAAACGCCGCAGAAGGTTTTAAAGCGATTGACCGGGCTGCGCGAGATTTTAACCAGCCAATCGTAGACGCTACAAGAAACTTCACTCAATTAAGCGCTGCTGCAGTAACCAACGGCAACAGTATTAAACAGACAGAAACTTTATACCGTGCTTTATCCGCTGCAACTAAAGCCACAGGTGGTGACGCACAAGACCTTAACGGTGTACTACGAGCGGCAACCCAGGTTATTTCAAAGGGGGTTGTAAGGTCCGAAGAACTTAGAGGTCAGATCGGCGACCGCCTTCCTGGTGCGTTCCAACTGTTTGCCCAGGCCACAAACCGTTCTGCGGAAGAGCTGCAAAAAGCCTTAGAGCAAGGCGAAGTTAGCGCAGACGAGTTTGTAACCACATTCGCAGACTTCATTCTCAATAAGTATGAGCCTGCGGCCAAAAAGATCGGCGATTCCCCAGCAGAGGCCGGTGCTCGTCTAACCAAAGCATTAGAAGACGCCAACCGTGCGGCAGGCCCCCTGCTTGCTGCTATCGGGGCGAAATTCCAGAATTTTGCTACAAATGTAATTAAATTTTTAACGCCTTTAGCAAGTTATCTTACCGACTTATTTAATTTTACGCCTGCGACAACAGCTGGGTATAAAAAGATAGGCGCAGACCTTGTCACTGTTAGCAACAAACTTACTGACGCGCAAAAAAGACTCGACGAAGCCACTGATACTACAGCAAAAAACAGTCTAAAACTGCTTGTAGATGAGTTAAAGAGTAAACGGCAAAAGTTAGCTAGTGAATTCAGTCGTATTGCGTTAGCTCTACCCTCAAGAACAACAGAACCCCCCGTACTAAAGAAAACAACCACAGACGAGGACTTAAAAGGCGCACCAAGAGCCCCAAGACTGCCTACATCAGAAGGTTTCCAACTGCAGCAACAAATAAGTCAAGAATTACTAAAACAGTTTGATATAAAAACAAAATACATGCAGATTAATATGTCCGAGTTGGAGGCTCTGGACTTTCAAAATACTCGTTTACGTGAACGTTTGCAGCGGGAGGAAAACTTACTTGAGTTCCAGCGCCAGCAAGCCCTAGCCACCAGTAAGTACGCTGCAGACGCAGAGCTAATTAACAAGCTTTTCGACACTCGTTTAGTAACACTTAGAGGCCAAACTGAAGCGCAAATACAGCAAAATGCGGCTATCAAAGAGCAACTTGCAATACAGGAAAAAATTACGGAATTAAAACGACAAGAAGAACTTGAAGGTCTTGAGCGTGGTTTAAGGCGTGATATTGCTGACGTGGAACGTAGGACGGCTTCACCATTTGGTGGTGACGAAGCAGAACGCGCTGACTTGCTTATTAAGCAAACACGGCGGTACGAAGATGTAATCAACGGACTAACTGCATTAATTAAAGAACAAGAGGAACTTGAAACATCAAAATATAAGAAAGTACGCGAAGCTGCTACAAAAGAAATTGCGCAGTTAGAGCAAAAAATAGCTTTAAACGAGATACTACTTCCCGTACTAGACCAAGTAGAACAGGCGGAATTGCGTCAGAACCAGCTAATGGAGAAATACGGTTTTATTGCAAACGAAGCCGCTACTGCAATGTCATCTGCTGTGCAGTCCATTGTTACAGGTACTGGTTCGGTAGAGCAAGCCTTTAGCGATATGTTCGCCAATATCGGAAAAGCCTTTATTGATATGGCGACTCAGATGATTGCCCAGGCGTTGGTCATGAAGGCGCTAGGAATACTTAATAGCGCCTTTGGTGGTGGCGCCAGCGATGGTGATGGTGGCAATATTTTTACGGACATACTTTCAAGAGGAGGTCTTCGCGCAAACGGCGGCCCAGTCAGCGCAAACACGCCTTATGTTGTCGGAGAAAAAGGGCCGGAGCTATTCATTCCGGGGGCTTCTGGCTCGATCACCGACAATCAGCAGTTTGAGGCAGCACGCGCCTCAATGTCGTTCTATGGCGGCGGTAGTGGTACGCCTGCCTATAGTCCTAATATCCAGGCCACAACAATGCCGGACGGTATGCAGTATGTCACCGTGGAACAGATGAACTCAACGGTTAAGGCAGGCATGAAGGTAGCTGCGAACCAAGGCGCGGCAGGCGGTAACGCATTAACAATGAACAAGCTTAGAAATTCACGCTCACAGCGTTCCAAAATTGGATTAGGCCGATGAGTTACACGTGCATAACAACATTTATCACCGTTGGTGACTCAAAGTACCAAAACAGTACTATTGGGCAAACAATTGATGGGCACCAGTACCTTAGTTTTATTTATCAGGGTGGGGCAAAGAACAGGTCAGGTGACAACATTGAAGCTGCAATAGTTTTGTCCGCAAACTTAATAAGCATGAATGCAGCCAGGGCCGCAGTAGTCGAAAAGCAAAAAGTTAAAGTAGAAACTTTTGTTATGAATAGCACTTTTACTAGCAAGCAAAGAAAGCTAACACAAGAAAACTGGATAGCTGCCAGTATGTCGTATGACACTGAAACTATAGAAGTGTTGTTGAGCAGCGCGATTGATGCAGTAGGGGCCAGCACTCCAAACCGTGTGCTCACACGCCTTCAAGTTGGTGAATTACCTGTGACAGGCTCAGTTAATAACCGTTGAACCCTTATCAGCTACTTGGACGCCCCTACAGGCTGGGCGGCGACTTTAACAGACATGAAGGCGGTGACTGCTTGTCGTTGGCTCGTGCTGTGCTTGCCCATTACGGAATCAGCACACCAGAACCTAAGCGGAGCTGGTACAGGCGGCTAAAGCGCGGTGACACCAGCGTATTTAAGGAGGAGTTAGAACGCTGGGGCCAGCAAACGACTCACGTAGACTGTGGTGTAGTTGCGCTGTGTAGGTCCGAAAATGGCTATGGCATGGCAGTTTATTTTGAAAACGGATGGCTGAACTTCGGAGAGTCGGGGGTTCGATGGAGCCCCGTCGAGCATTTGCAAGTCCACGGGTTTTACTGCCCTCGGAAATACAAATAATCGAAGCTTTAGGGCTTACTGAAGATGAGTATTGGGAATTTCTGCGCCTAAACGATGAGTACAACGGCAAGAGGAAAGAAGCTTATGCGTATGTGCCTGACGTCCAGAATGACCCCATTACCCCCATTCTTGTAAACCTTGTAATTGGTATAGCTCTCACGGCTGTAGCTGCACTTATAGCACCAAAACCAAGAACACCTGAACAGAAGAGAAAGCTAGGCCCATTAAAAACAGAAGACCAAACAAGTGCCAGCCGTTTTGCTCCGCAGTCAAGTTTTGATTCGCTCCAGCAGCTGGCACAGCTTGGGTCTCCTATTCCCTTAATTTATACCAAGCAACGCACGCACAATGGTGAGACTTACGGCGGCGTTCGTGCCAACAGCACACTGCTCTGGTCGTATTTAGTAACACTGGGGCGCAGCCAGCAGTTAAGAGCTTTACTGTTATTTAGTCATGGCAAAATAAAGGGTCGCCCTGATTTTAAGGGGTACGCAATTGGCGATTTGTTATTAGCTGATTACGCACTGGGAAAAGTGGCTCTGTACTTTAAAGACAATATGAACGGAGGGCGTTTTTTACACAGTGATGTATACCCAGATGGAGAGATGGAACCTCCTTTTGATACAAGTAAAGGTAGTGACCCTTTTGCTTTTAAATGGGCAAATGGACTTGTTCAATTCTCTAGCGGATCGCGCACACCAAACACACAGGCCGTGTTTGGTCACTACGCCTGTTTACCCAACGCCAATATGTACAAAGTAAATTACGAGCTTGTGATGAAGCCCGATAGCGCAGATGGGGATGTAGAGGACGACATTCGGGATAGGAAAAGAAAAATTAAACGCGAATACCCTCGATACGGTTACGTGTTTAATGTTTTAGGTAGGAGTATTGGAATAAGGGACAACGAAGCGTATGACGTAGGCGATACTGTAGTTTATGCTTTAGCACCTAATCAATTTTCTGAAGACGATATTGGAAATGTTGAAGAGATTCGGCAATCTATAGACAATGCAAGAATTGAAGCTGACTCTAATTTAGTTGTAGGGGACACTTATTTAGTTGGAACGGGGTACGGGGTTCTAGTTAAAAAAGAGGGAAGCCCGTGGCGAATAGGCAATCAAGTCACTGCTTATTTTAGGATGACAACAGCAGGTCTTATCGACGTACGAGGCGGAAATGGAGATGGCCAACAAAGACCAGTTAATCTGTCAATACAACGCATGGCGTTGGCTACTATAAGCAATACTAGAGCTTGTGACAGAACAGATATAACTGTAAAATCCACTGTTTACAGAAAAATAAACGGCTTTGCAAATGTAAATTCACAGCCAAGTGACGCAACTATTGGGAGATACAACGACAACGACGCCAATATACAATTAGGGAGGATGAACATTTACACTAAAAGGCTGTCGTTTTTTGCCTTACAATACCGAAAACAAGGCGATACTGACTGGATAAATATTACTTCTGCCAACTCGTCTTTTGTAGTCGAAGGTAGAAGTCCAGAGGCTGTGTATAATCAGATTTCTATTATTCATCCAGAGCTTGCAGCGTATGATTTTCAGCTAGCCCCCATTGCTGGTGCAGCAGCGGCAAGGTTTTGGATGGACCAACGAATTGTTTATGTACTAGACGCATCCGGTTCGTTTGATGATAGCTGGAAACAACCGAGTGAAAGTTCCTTTAGTAAGGATGGTTTTTTTGTATGGTACACAGGCTATGAAAAAGTATTTGATTCAAATAGCAGTTACAACAAAGAGTGGGAAGTGTACGGTGTTCCAGAAGGCACAGGGGAAAACGGCTACGGTGATGGCATTGTGCAGTACGGAGAAACTGTAAATTTAAGATACGGGGACGGATGGCAAGATTTTGTCGTTTATGACACAGAACAACCATCTAATCAAACTGCTCCTGAGCATGAGGTGGTAAACGTAAACGAAATTACTGCTGCCAGGATAAACGGCGCTGGTTTTACACCTGTGTATGACGATCTTGCTTATGCAGGTATCAGATTAAATAGCGGTGTTGAATGGACAAACTTCAGTCAGTTATCCGCGTACTTTAAAGACGGTATTGAGGTTGAAAAACTACTACCCCCTTTCGGCACGGATTCAACCAATTTATTTCCTGAAATTGTTTTTGACCTTTTGATAAATAAAAAATACGGCCTTGGTGAAAGTGTTGGTAAACTTCAAATTAATAGGGACGAAATGCAAGATGCCGCACAATTTTGTTTAGGAAACCAATTTTTTTGGGATGGTGTCATAGGCGAAAGGGTAAACGTAAGAGACTGGATTTTTGAAAACGCAGGTTATTGTTTGCTTCAATTCAGAATCAAAGGAGGTCAGTTTAGCCTTTACCCTGACGTACCATTTGATAGTTCTGGGCAGATAGATGTGGGCCAAAAAATATACCCTAAAGCTCTATTTACGGATGGAAACGTAACCGACTTGCAAGTAAGTTTTTTGACCCCAGAAGAACGTCAACTATTCAGGGCAGTAGTTCTATGGCGCAAAGAAGCGCAGAACAGTTTTCCGGAAACAAAAACATTAGGTGTGCGGTTGACTGACGAACAGGGCGGCTCGGAAAGCGACATAGAAGAAACATTTGATATGAGTTACTTTTGCACTAGCCAAAAACACGCAGAATTTTTCGCTAAATACGCTTTAAAAATTCGTCAACAAGTAGACCATGGAATTAAATTTCAAACAACACCTCAAATGGCAATGGGGCTGGAACCTGGAGAATACTTTCAGGTTGCTTCTGCGGTTGCCCACTCTGACAGCTCTATTGGAAGCCTTTTAAACAACGGGTCAATAGACAATGAAGGTAATGTTATCGGCTTGGATTTAGAGAATGGAACGTACCAAGTTCAATACTGGAGACCTGGAACAACAGGAATTGCCGAAGCCACGCTTACGGTTATAGACGGCCAGACTTCAAATTTTGCATTGCGAAGCTCGATTTTTGCGGTTTCACTGCAGAACAATCCCCAACACCGTGTTTACAAACTTGAAAGTCTAAGTTACGCAGATGATGGTCTTGTGGAAGTGGCGGGAAGTTTTGCCCCCTTAACAAGTACGGGGTCGCTACGCACTTTAGACTGGGGGGGCGTCACCAACAGCCACTTCATAGTGGATGCTTCTTAATAATGTCTGTTACGTTTCCGAATCTCAAGCCAACAAGCCGAACCTATAAACCTGGGACGTACCCACAGACGTTTTTTAAAGCTCTTAACGGCGCAACGAGTGTTGTCCAGTTTGGTGCTCAGAACTTTGATGCCGAGCTGACTCTTCTCTTTTCCAACATTGAAGACAGGGATGCGAACAGCATTATCAACGCTTACGAAGCTTCAAACGGCCTATGGAATCAGGTCAATTTTAATTCGGGGGTGATGGATTGCGCTGGGAGCACAATGCAAGCAAGGATGAAGGAAGGTTCACCATTGAGATGGCGCTTTGCGGAACCTCCGACAGTGACCTATAAGTTCCGTAATATCTGTGATGTGTCTTGCCGCTTTACCGCTTACATAGACGGCGTTTAGAATAGGGAAACGAACGCGCACCTGCAATGGCTTTTACTAGCGGCATCAACGGAAAGCTGTTCTTTGGCTCTGGTACGTCTGCGACAAGCGGAGGTTGCGAAGCAAAAGTCCAGAACTGGTCATGGGCTACAACTCAACAGATGCTCGATACTACGAGTCTTTGCGACACTGACAGGACTGTTGTTCCAAGCACTCGTTCAACCACTGGCAGTTGCCGAGTACTGTACTACGGCTCCAATTCAACGGCTTCTCAGCTAATCAATAAAATCGTAAAGAATGGAACAGGTGTGGGGGATGGTGACAATGCGGCCTCTGATCAAGTGACTTTTAAACTGGAGGTGGACGGAAAAACGATCACAATCCCCGCTTACATCACCAATGCGGCAATGAATTGCGCTGTTGGGGAGGTTGTATCTGTTGAAATCAGTTTTGAAGCTGATGGTGCTGCTGTTCAAAATAGCTTGTAAACCATGTCTATCTACTTAGGCAGTGAAGGCGAAGTTCAGC
>Ga0209630_10002767_pt1 | contig 16575 bp, 15 predicted proteins | sample COG_01_FD_184745 | JGI IMG/M metagenome (GOLD analysis project Ga0209630, IMG submission 184745) | Pelagic Microbial community sample from North Sea - COGITO 998_met_01 (SPAdes) (version 2) | ecosystem: Environmental > Aquatic > Marine > Neritic zone/Coastal water | place: Helgoland, sampling... | reverse complement strand
CGATGTGGAAAATTTTGAATCATAGACGTCCTGATGACTTTGTAATTAGTACAGGTAAGCAATATAGTGTGAAACAATTTGTTGATTTAGTTGCTAAAAAGCTTAAAATTAAAATTACATGGAAGGGTAAAGGTATTAAAGAAAAAGCTTATCTTGATAAAAATACATGTATTATTGAATGTAAAAAGGAATATTTCAGACTAGCAGAAGTAGATAATTTAAGAGGAAATTATTCTAAAGCAAAAAAATTATTAAATTGGAAACCAGAAAGAGATATTAATTATTTAATTAATGATATGATTGCCTCAGAGTTAAAAAAAATAAATAAATATTAACTATTAAAAATCAATCATTTTGAAACAAATATATGAGGAATTTATTTCAAGAAAAATATTATTTAATCTTCTTTTTATTTTTATCATTTTATTATTTTTTTGCTAAATATTATTCTTCAGACTTTTTTTTTGTAAATGACGACTTTACGATGTTAGAATTAAAAAATTCTAATTATTATGAAGCTTTTTTTTTCACCGATAGCTGGTGGAGACCTTTTAAAAATCTATTTTATAATTATTTAAATATTAATTATTACCTCAGTACAAATTTTATTATCAATATAAAGGTTTTTTTACATATCATAATAACATTTGTAATTTATTTATATTTTGTATTTTATTCAAAAAATAAGTTTTTATCTTTAGTTTTATCTTTATTTTTTCTATTTCACCAAAGTAGTGTTATTGCGATTTATGGACTTGATACATTTGGACAGCTAGTTTGTACAATTTTTGGAATATTGTCATTTATTTTTATTATGTCTTATTGTAATTTCAAAAAAGCAAAATATTTATATTTTTCAATAGTTTTAAGTGCATTTTCTCTTTTAAGTAAAGAAAATGCAATATCATTTATTTTTATTAACTCACTTACACTAATTTTTTTTAATGTTGAAAATAAAATATTTGATTTAAAAAAACAATTTTCAAAAAATTTTTTTCCAATCTTATTATTTTTTTTATTAGTAATTATTTATTTATTTTTAAGATATTATTTAAATGCATCTTGGCAGCTTAATTCAGGAAGCGAAAGATATTCTATAAATATTATATATTTTTTTAAAAATCTTTTTCAATTTAATTTTAGTGTTCTAAATCCGATAGATAATACATTTATTTATTTGTTATTAAAAAATTTAGGGTATCAAAATATTTTATTTTTAATAATATTTATTTTAATTTCTTTATCTTATATTTTTTTATGTTCTAATTTTAGTTTTTCTCAAAACTTACTTAAATATTTTCTTATTTTTGTATTGTCAGGATTTCCAGTATTTTTAATCTCACATACAAGTGAATTATACACTTACCATTCAGTTTTTTTCTTATGTTTCTTCCTTTTAAATTTAATAATGATAAAAAAAAAAAATTTTTTTAATCAATATAGTATTTTATTTGTTTTAATCTTTTTTTCATGTTTAAGCCAATATACCAAAATCAATAACATGAATAAGAATTCAATTTTAAGTAAAAAATTATTTGATTATTTTAGCGAAATTAGTAGAGATGAAAATTTATTTGAAAACCTTTATTTCCTTGAGAATAAAGATGATTTCACGAAATATTCAAACTTTAAATTAAATAGTTTCGAAAATTTTGTTCCTCGATTTTTTATAAGGAAAAATTTTAATTACGATATAATTCCTATAAGAGAAAATAATAAGGAATTTTTATCTAATGGTAAAACTTTTAAAATAAATTATGGCGATGGTCTAGAAACCATTCCACCTAATATTTTGTCGAATGAGAATTTTACATTGTTTTATCTTGATGTTTATAGAAAGCCAATGTCATTTAAGCAATTATTAAGTTATTTTTTTTTTGAGGATCAATGTGTATTGGTAATTAAGCCAATTAAAACTATAAATCAGAAAATTTGTAACTATTAAACTAAATTTTTGAAAAAAAATATGTATAAAGATTCAATAATATGAAAAAAAAATATACAACTTAAAAGCAAAAAAAGATTTGAAAAAATATATTCAAGATTTTTTAAAAACATTATGATCAACAAAACAATATTATTAAAAAATGATAATTAAAAAAATTTCAATAATTATTCCCGTATATAATGAAAAAAAAACAATAAAAAATTGTTTGGAAAAAGTTTTAAATTCAAATACTTTTAATATTGACAAAGAAGTAGTGATTTCTGATAACAATTCTAACGATGGTACAAAGGAAATACTTAAACAAATTAATTATCCCAATGTAAAAATATTGTTTAGAGATAAAAATGAGGGTAAGGGTGCAAATATAATTAACGCAATTCAAAAAGTTTCTGGAGATGTCGTAATATTGCAAGATGCTGATTTAGAGTATTCTCCAGATGATTATGAAGATTTATTAAAACCATTTATGAAGTATGATGCTGATGTTGTTTATGGAACGCGATTAACTGGTGCAAAAGCGTTTAGAGTTTTAGGTTTGCCTAATTTTATAGGAAATAAATTTTTAACCTGGTCAGCAAATTTTCTTTATAGCAAAACATTTTCAGATATTGAAACTGGATATAAAGTCTTCAGAACATCACTTTTAAAAGAAATGAATCTTGTATCTAAAGGTTTTGAAATAGAAACAGAGATGACATCAAAAATATCAAAAAATAAAAATTTAATAATTTTTGAAACCCCAATTACTATTTTCTCAAGAACATATGACGAAGGAAAAAAAGTAAGATGGTGGCATTTTTTTACAAGTTTATATTCGTTATTAAAATGGAGATTTAAAAAAAATTAATGATTGATTTTGAAAACCCATCAACTTTAACAATACCTGGATTTAAAAAACATGAGGAAATTTGGGGGGGGTGTTACCCACCAAATAAAATATCTTCTTTAGAATGGTATAAAAAATTTGAGGATAAAATAGAAACACAAATGACTAAGAAAGAATTTTTCCCATTATTTAGATTAAGTGATGGTGAATTTATTTTTCTTTTGGGAAGAAAGTTTAAACAATATTCATTATTTAAAAAAATTTACTATTTTTTACATCATATAAAAAGATCAATATATTATGGTAGTACATTTTATAGCTCAGGAAGAAAGGGTTATTGTGAGACTTACTCATATTTTTCATTAAAAAAATTAAGGAAACAATTTATAAATCAATTGAGGGATCTTTCAAACCATGGTGTAGTGTGTCCTAATTTTTCTCCACATATATTAACAGAACCCTATCAATATGATTTTTTAAATGTTATTAAAAAAAATAATATATTTTTAAATGAGAATAATTACTTTCAATTTTATTTTGTGCCGGGTTATTTTATGGGACAAAAAATTCATCAGGTATACAGAAATAAACGAATATTAATATTCACATCAGATATAAAAAAAAGAAATGAAAATTTAAAAGATAATCTAATTAAATTTGGAGCAAAAAAAGTAGAATTTTATAAAACTTCTTTAAATACACCTTTATTAGATATAATTGATTTAAATAAAATTCAAGACCAACCAGATTTAATATTTATAGGCGCAGGCGTTGGATCTGCTAATATTTTAAGTCAAATTAAAAATTTAAAATGTATTTCAATTGATAGTGGTTTTATTGTCGACGCATTAAGTGATTTTAATCTTGCTAAGAAAAGGCCTTATTATGTAAACGATTACTATCAAAATAAAATTGATTGGTTTTAATGGTATTCTTTAAAAGAGACAATAATAAAGAAAAAAATAAAACTCAGCTTTCAAATAAAGATTGGTGGGAGTCTAATCCTATGAGTTATGATTGGGAAAAAAAAAATAATTTTGAAAAATTTTCACAACGTTGGTTTGATTATATAGACAGAAATTTTATAAGAGATAGTAAAATTTATCACGACTCATTTTCTAAAATTCCTTTTGAGAAATTTATAAATTATAACTCAATTATCGGAATGAATGTTTTAGAAATTGGATGTGGATATGGTTTTCATGCTGAAATGATATTAAAAAATTCTAAGCCCAAAAATTATACAGCAATTGATATTACTACTGAAGCAATCGAGGCAACTAAAAAAAGATTAGAACTAAAAAAATTTAATATGGAAAATGTAAAACTAATCAATGCAGATGCAGAAAATTTACCAATTAAAGACGATACTCTAGATGTTATTTGGAGTTGGGGAGTAATTCATCATTCTCTTAACACAGAAAAAATTATTTCAGAAATTTACAGAACACTAAAAAAAAATGGGAAATTCAAAATTATGATTTATAATAAGAATTCTTTCCGATACTATGTTCTGGGTATGTTTAGGGGAATATTCAATTTAAAATTTCTCAAAAAAAATTTAAAAGAAATAAACATGGAATATACAGATGGTTATTATGCCAGACATTTTACGCAAAAAGAAGTCAAAAAACTTTTTAGTCAATCAAATTTAAAAATAACTAAAATTACAAATTTGCAAGATTCGTTATTAGTGCCTTTGCCTGGCGCTAGAATTATGTGTAAATTAAAATTTTTCAAGAATATATCAGACATGATTATGAAAAAATATGGTTGGTTTTTATATTTTGAAGGTGAAAAATAATGTGTGGTATTGCTGGAATATTTTCTAAAGAAAAAATTTCTTTAGAAAAAATAAAAAAAATGCAAGCGAGCCTTCAACATAGAGGCCCAGACAATCAATCACACATAATTGATAGAGATAATAATTTTGCGTTAACAAACACTCGATTATCAATCATAGATTTAAACAATCACTCAAATCAACCAATGAAATCAAAAAAAAATGGAAATATAATTGTTTTTAATGGTGAAATTTATAATTATAAAAATTTAAGGGATATATTAATTCAAAAAAAAATTAATTTAACAACATATGGTGATACTGAGGCAATATTAGAAGGTTACAATGTATTTGGTGAAAAGGTTTTAAGATATTTAAACGGAATGTTTGCTTTTGTAATTTGGGACAGTATTAAAAAAAAATTTTTTTGTGCAAGAGATAGACTTGGAATAAAACCTTTTTACTATTTAAATAAACCAAACTTATTTGTTTTTTCTTCTGAAATACAAGCAATAACAAAAGTTTTTCCAGAGGAAAAAATTATAGATAAAGTTTCACTTTTAAAAAGTGTAAAATATGGTTCAATTCACCAACCTGACTCAATTTTTAAAAATATAAAGTGTTTAGAACCAGGGCATTTTTTAAATATTAAATTTAACAATGAATTACAAAAATTTAAATATTGGGAATTAAATGATTATTTAAGAGAAGATATAAGTTTTAATAATCAGGAAAATTATAACGATGAAATTAAAAATAAAATATATTCATCGGTAAAAAAAGGCACTATAGCAGACATAAATATTGGATCTTTTTTAAGTGGGGGGATAGACTCAAGCATTATAACAAAAATATCAAGAAATTGTACTGATAAAATAAAAACATTCAATATTTCTTTTGAGGGAAAAAGTGAGGAAGAGCAGTCTAAATTAATCTCAAATCATATAGGCACAGATCATTTTTGTAAAAATTTTAAAAATAAAGAAATATCAGATTGTTTTGAAAATTTTATAAAAGTAATGGATCAGCCTTCATTTGATGGACTAAATACTTTTTTAGTTTCTAAAGAAGCATCAAAATATACAAAAGTGTCTCTTAGCGGGATAGGTGCAGATGAAATTTTTTTTGGCTATGAGATTATTAATAATTTTATAAATGCCAGAAAACAAAACATGCCTTTGGATGGTTTTTTTAATTACTTATATAAGCTTAAACCTAATAGATTTTTTCAAAAAAGTTTTTTTAATAAAATTAAAGTTAAAGATTTTTTTCTTAATTTAAGATTAATAAATTACGAAAATTTTGAAACAATTTTTAAAAAAGATTTAATAAATACCGATCATAATTCAAAAATGGAGTCTGATATTTTAAGATTTGATAATAATTCTAAACATTTACATAAAAGAATTTTTAATTTTGAAATCAAAAATTATTTAGTAAATACCCTCCTAAGAGATTCAGATAATTTTAGCATGGCTAATTCCTTAGAAATTAGACCTTTATTTTTAGATCATGAATTAATTGAATTTGTTTGCAGAACTATGACTTATTCAAAGAAAATAAGTCAAAAACCTAAAAAAGAATTAAGGAAGATATATAAAGATAATTTTGATATTAAACAAAAAAATAAAATAGGCTTTGAAATACCATTATATAAATTAATTAATGTAAACTTGAAAGAGGATATAAATGAAAGATTATCTAAAAAAGATGATTTTTTTTCTGAAAATTATAAAAAAAGTCTGAAAATAAAAATGAAAAAAGAAAAGAATTTATCCGAAGTAAAAAATTTTTATATCATTTCAAAATGGTTTGAGAATAATAATATTTCAATATGATTTTTTGGATCTCAAATTTATACAATTACAAAACTTTAAAAAATAATGAGTCTTTTAGTCCTGCAGCTACAGACTGGCAAGCTCAATTTATTAAAGCTCTTAAAAAGTATTCAAATCATAAAGTTCATATAATTAATTATAATTATAGCAAATATTGGCCATTTGGTAACATTTATGTTAATAAAAATTTATTTGATTTAAAAAATATTAAGAGTCATTCTTTTGAATATATAAATTTACCTTTTTTAAAAGATTATAATATCAAAAAAAAAATTCAAAAAAAATTTGATATTTTAAAAAGTAAAAAAAAAAAATTAATTTTTACTTATAATTTTGATAAAAATATAATTTCATCAGTAAGAGAACTTAAAATAAACCACTATACTAAGTGGATAGCTATTATTGCTGATTTTGATGATAAAAATAAAAAAAAAATAGAGGAATTAATTGAAAAAGCAGATTTGGCTATCTATCTTTCAAATTATGCATATAAAAAATCAAATTTAAAAAAAAAGATATTGATACAAGGTGGAATTGAAAATATTGAGAAATGTAAATTTAAAAAAATAGAAACTTTTCTCTATTCAGGGAGTTTAGGACCATGGATAGATATTGAAAAATTCATAATTGATTTTTTAAAATTTAAAAAAGAAAAAATTAAACTTTTTATTACAAGTAATGATAAAAAATATTTTAAAAAAAATCTAAATATCGACAATAAAAAAATTCAGTTCTTAGGATTTAAAAATAAATTAAATTTAAATAAATTATCAAAAAAAATCGATATATTTATAAATTTAAGAAATGAAAATAATTCCGATAATAAAAATAATTTTCCATCGAAAATTTTGCACTATCTTAAATATTGCAAACCAATCATAAGCACAGATCAACCAAGTTATAGAAATGAATTAAAAAATTTGCTTCTTATAAAAAAAAAAAATGTAAGTTATGAAGAGCTAATTAGAAAAACTCTAAAATTTGATAGAAAATTTTTAATAGAGAAACAAAAACATTCAGAAAAAGTAATTAAAGAGTTTTACAATTGGAATAAAATCATCAAAAAATTATTAATTAAAATAAGTGATTAAAACAAAATTTAATAAACTAATTGGACAATTTCTTGAAAGTAAGTTTTCAGAATTTGTATTAAGCTTTTTAATTAGAGTAAATTATGTGAACTTCAAAGGATCTAAAATTTTTGCTAAGGATTTAGATCATAAAAATTATGTAAGAATTTTGTTTGGTTATTACGAAAGTGCTGAAATAAAGTTAATAAAAAAATATTTTGATTCCGATATTCCTACTATTGATTTAGGGTCAGGCGTGGGTGTAACAATGTGCACTTTTGCTCAAAATACAAAAAAGAAAATAATTTGTGTAGAAGCCAGTAAATTTTGTGTTGATCAATTAAAAATTAATATAAAAAAAAATAATTTTAAAAATTTTGAAGTCCTAAATAAATTATTTTTTTCTCATAAAAATATTGATAGTAATAATTATACATTTGATGAAAAAGAAGATTTCATATTTAACAAATTACTAAGAAAAAAAAATAATAAAAAAAAAATAATTAAAAATAAAAAGATTACATTAAAAAGTATATTAAAAAAATTTAATTTAAAAAATGTACAAATTTTGTGTGATGTTGAGGGGGAAGAAATGAATTTTACTAAAACAGACTTTAATGATTTTAAAAAATGTGAAAACTTAATAATTGAAATTCATTCTAAAAATCAATCAAAGATAAATAGTCTTATTAATAATTTAAAAAAAATATCGTGTTTAAAACTTGAGGAAATAAAACAATCTGTTTACTATTTTAAAAGGATTAAACAATGAAGAATATTTTTTTCTTATGGAAGGATGCTCCTTTCTATGCTGTTTACATAATAAGAAACCTAATTGATAATTCTAAATTTAAAATTAAATTAATAACTAAAATAGATAAAAAAAATTATTCAAAATATAAAAAAATTTTAAAAGAAAATATAGTAAATACAGGTGGCAAAATTTATTCTAATTGGGGTCAACTTAATTTAGTAATACCAGATATTTTATTTGTTAGCGGTTGGAAATATAAAGAATTTAAAAATTTAATTAATCATTCTAAATCAAAAAATACTAAAATTGTATCAATGATTGATAATAACGAAAAAAAAAATTTCAGACAATTAATTGGAAAATATATTTTTAACATTTTATTTAAAAATAAATTTGATGCATATTGGGTACCGGGTGTGTCATCAAAAAAATTATTACAATCTTATGGAATAAAAAAAGGTATATTTGAAAATCTATATTCAATTAACCATAAATTATTTTACTCTAAGAAAGATATAAAAAGAAGATCAAATAATTTTATATTTGTTGGGCAAATGATACAAAGAAAAAATATAGATCTTTTAGTAAGTGTATTTGAAAAAGTATTTATTAAATATAAACACTTAAAATTATATATAATTACTAATAATTACAAAAAAAATATTATCCCCTTAAAGTTCAAAAAAAATTTTATCATAAAAAAAAATTTAAGTCTTCGAGCCGTTAACAATAGTTTAAATCTTAATAAATATTTTATATTTTTGAGTAAAGAAGATCATTGGCCTTTATCAGTTATGGAGTCCTTATCTGCTGGAAATATTTTATTGTTAAGTAGTAAGATTGGTAATTACCTTGAATTAAAAAAAACAAACAACATTTTTATTAATAATTTTAACCTAGATAATGTTTATCAAAAAATAATTAAATTAATAAACTTTGACCAAAAAAAATTGTCAACAATAAGTAAAAAAAACATTAAATTATCTAAAAAATTTTATTTAAATTATAATCTTAAAGTTTTTAAAAATATAATTAAATATCTTAATGAAAAATAAATTAATAATATTTTATGCTCCAAATATTAATGGTTTAGGTGCAAAAGTATGGTTGGAAGCAAAAATTAAACAATTTAAAAAAAAGAATTTCAAATATTATTTATTTATTAACGATAAAAATTTAATTAAATTTTCAAAATCAAACATCATAAAATTGAAAAATTTAAATAGATTTAATTTTTTTTATTTACTTTTTGCAAAATTTATAATTAAACAAAGAAATTTTGATATTCATGTTATGGGGGATTACCCTTTACCATTTATAAAGAATCAAACTTTATATATAAATCAAGCAAATTTAATAAATCCCATAATATATAAGTATTCAAGATCAGACTTTTTATTTAGTTTTAAAAGACTTTATTTTAGGATTTTTTTAAACAACACAAAAAAAATAATTGTTCAATCAAAATTTATGAAAAAATATTTGAATAAATCATATTCTTTTAATAATAAAATATTTATCGATCAAAATTTTTCATATAAAAAATTAGAATTACATAGAAAAATAGTCAATAAAAATAAAATAAAAATCTTATACCCATCAAGTATGTATGATTATAAGAATCATCAAATTGTTGTTGATTTATTAAAAACTTATATAGTTAAAAATATTAATTTTTATTTCACATGTTCAAAAAAAGAGTTTGAACCTTATAAAAATATCAGAAATTTATATAGAATTAATTATTTTGAAAATACAAATTTAGAAAAAGTTTACAATCAGTATGATGCAATAATTTTCCCATCATTAATTGAAAGTTTAGGATTACCAATTATAGAAGCAACTAAAATGAAAATGCCAATTATTGTATCTAATCTTCCTTATTCAAGAGAGATTAGTAGTAGTTATATAAAATATTTTAATCCAAAATCGGTTAAATCACTTTATAAAACTATATATAATTTATTCTTAAGCTGATTAATATTATTATCTTTAATGATCTTGGTATTTTTTATTACATATTTAGTATTTTTTATTACATATATAATCAATTAGTGTGAGTAATATAACTTGATGAGAATTTTCTATAATATTATAATTATCGCTATCAATCCAAAAATTAATATCTCCAATTTTCTTTAATTTATTATTTTTCTTAAATCCAGATAAAGTAATTATTTTTGAAAATTTTTTTTTTTTTGCACTTATAACAGAGTTAATAATATTTAAAGATTTTCCACTAGATGAAATTGCAATTAAAATATCATTTTTATCACCATATAATTCAAGAAATTTGCTATTCGCATTTTCATATCCGTAATCATTTGAAAGACATGTTAGAAGTGAAGTGTCACTTAAATTTAGACATCTCAAATTAGTATTTTTAAGAACATCTGTTGTAAAATGACTAGCAATAGCTGCACTTCCTCCATTCCCAAATATTATTATTTTATTTTTTCCTAGAGATTTGAAATCTAATGCAGCTTTTTTTATTAGATTAATATTTTCTTTATTTGAAATGCATGTATTTAATTTTGAAAAATATTTATTTAAGTAGTCATTGTTCATAAAAAAGATTTAATATACTATATTTGAAATGCAAGTAATAATTCAATCTGGAGGTAAAGGCTCACGTTTAGGTAATTTAGGCAAAAATAAACCTAAATGTTTTTTAACATTGAATGGTAAATCAATTTTTCATTATCAATATGAAAATTTAAAAAAATTTAATCTTCATAAAAATTTATCAATAATAGTTAATAAAGATCATTACACCTACTTTGAGAAATTTTTTAAAAGAAAAAAATATAAAGCAAAAATTATCAAGGAAACTACTGGACTTGGATCTGGAGGATCCTTAGTTAAAAATTATAAAATATTGGAACAAAAATTTATTTTAATTTATTGTGATATTTTTTTTAATATTGATTTTCAAAAATTTTTAAAAAAATTCAAAAATGAAAACAAAATTTTTACACACATTACATCTCATAGAAACGATAGTGACTTAATCAAAATTAAAGATGATAATTCTATTTTTAGAATTATCAAAAAAAATAGAAATAAAAAGATTTTATCTAAAATTTCTCTTTCTGGAATATATTTTTTAAATAAAAAAATATTTAACTTAAAAAAAATAAAAAAAAATTTTGACCTTATTCATTTAATTATACATAATTTAAAAAAATATAAGTTTTATTCTTATTTTTCGAATGAAACTTTTTTAGATTTTGGGACTTTAGCACGTTATAAAAAATTAAAAAAAGATTATAATAAAAAAAATAAAAAAATTGCCTTAATATTTGATAGAGATGGAACTATTATTAGTGAAAAAAATTATGTTAATTCAAAAAAAAATGTGTTCATATATAAAAATTTTTTAAACTTTATAAATTATATAAAAAAAAAAAATGTAATATTGATATGTATTACAAATCAACCTGGAATTGCTAAAGGTTTTTTAAAGATAGATAAATTAAACAAAATTCACGAGCATATAAATTTTTTGATACATAAAAAGACTAAACAATTTTTTGATAAATTTTATTATTGCCCCCATCATCCTGTATCTGGATTTAAGGGTGAAGTAAAAAAATATAAAATTAATTGTCTGTGTAGGAAACCAGAAGCAGGAATGTTTAAAAAAGCCATAGAAGACTTTGATTTATTAAACTGTAAAGTCTATAATATTGGAAATTCAATAATTGATGTAAAGGCTGGACAAAAAGCTGGTTTAAGAAATAATTTTTTACTATCAAAACAAAACAAAAAAAATTTAAATAATAAACATTTTTATTATGAGACAAATTATCAAAATCTACCAAATTTAATTTTATGAGGGCTTTTATTTCACCTTTGAGAATTAGTTTTGTTGGTGGTGGCACTGATATGCCTTTTTATTATAAGAAAAAAGATGGTGCTGTTGTTTCAACTTCAATAAATAAATATACATGGGTTTTTGTTAATCAATTAAAAAATGATAAATTATTATTAAAATATTCTAAATCTGAATTAGTAAAAGATAAGAAAAAAATTAAGCATAGACTTATAAAAGAAATTATAAAAAAATATAAATATAAAGGTCTTGAAATAAGTTTTTTTGGAGATCTACCAAATAGATCTGGACTTGCTTCATCCTCAAGTTTTTCAGTAGCTTTAATTGCAGCATTAGAAAAAATTAAAAAAAATAATATAAATAAAGAAGTAATAGCAGATAAGGCCTGTAATATCGAAATTGTAAAATTAAAAGATCCAATTGGCAAACAAGATCAATATATCTCCTCTTATGGAGGATTAAGGCACATTATATTTAAGAAAAATAAGGTTTTGGTAAAAAATTTGAATATAAAAAAAAATATTTTAAAAAAATTTGAAAGTTCAATATCTTTAATTAATACAGGTCATTTTAGGAGTGCTAGACAAATTTTAAAAAAACAATCTAAAAAAGCTAAAAAAAATATGTATATTTACGATCAGATTAATTCTTTAGTCCCGAAATTCTTAAAATCTTTAAAAGATGGTAATTTAAAACTTTGTGGTAAAATTCTTTCTAAAAATTGGGAACTTAAAAAAAGTTTAGATAAAAACGTCTATTTAAATCATTTTAAAAAAATAGAAAAACAATTAGATGCATTGAGTGTGTATGGTTATAAACTTTTAGGTGCAGGATCTGGAGGTTATTATTGTGTAATATCGAGCAATAAAACTAAAAAAAATTTACAAAAAATATTTGGAAATAATTTTGTAAGCATGAATTTTGAGAAACTAGGTGTTAGAGAAGTAAAAATTAACGTCTGATATAAAGATTTGTAGTACGGGTTTTATAAATTTTATCATAATTCTTAGAAATTTCACTTTTGACTATAGTATAAATATCTTTATTTGCTTTGATATTCCATTGATTTTCATCGAAGACTACAAGATTCGGTTTTTTTTTAAATAAACTTTTATACAATTCAGAAGCATTATCAAACCCTCCTAAAGTTTTAGCATGTGCATTAAATTGAGTAGGAAATATTAATTTATGACTTGGTTTTTGATCATTCAAAAAATAAAGTATTTGGTGGCTCAAGTATAAATTATTTTTTATTGGTAGGTTGTTTTTATTAATATAATTATATATATCATAACCGGGTCCTATATTAAGATTTTCATTATTTATTATTCTTGCACCAAGCCACAAATATTCTGATTTAATAGAATTTATTGAACTTATGAATATAATTATAATTGGAATATATTTATATTTTTCTGAAAAAAAATAATTAAAAGTTTTTGCTGCAAAGTAAGAAACAAATAAGATCACACATAATAAATAATGTTCTGCTGGAGACCCTATTAGGATTGATATTGTCATGAGTATGCCATTTATAATTAAAAAAATTTGATCTCTTTTTTTTTCTTTAATTAAAAATAAAATAAAAAATAAAAAACCACTTAACCAAAAAAATAACGAAAGATAAAATCTAGTATTAAATATTTTAAAATTTATTAAAGGTTCAAAAATAAATTTTAAAAATTTCTTTATGGTATAGGTATGCTCTTCAAAAGTGTCTTTTGACCCGTATTGCTCAAGAACCTGAAAATATTCAATTAAATCTTGAAATCTTGTAATAGTAAAATAAGTAGAGTGGACAACTAAGAAAGAGACAAAAAAAGTTAATGAAAAGGTTATAATAAATTTGATTTGTTTTTTTTCAGTAAAATAATAATAAAAATAACCTAATAAGATAAGAATGTAATTATATCTAACGAGAATTGCTAGTGAGAAGAAAAAACAAACTAAAAATATATTGATATTAGAATTATTCTTAAATAGAAAAAAAATAGAAATGATCAAGAAGAAATTTGCAAAATGTTGAGTTATTATATTCATGCCAATACCTATTGAATGGTTTGGCAATTCAGTTCCTATAAAAGTTGACGCAAATATAAACAAAAAAGATGTTACAAAAGCCAAAAACTTCAGTTTTTCTATTTTATAAACAATCTTAAATAAAAAAAAAGCTGATAAGAAAATAATTATAATGCCAAATAATCTAATTATGACAACATGTTTAAAAAAAAAAATCGGAATACTGTAAATATACCAAACTAATGCAGGCTTTATATCCCAATAATTATCATGAGGTAGTTCATTTTTTAATATTAAGTCACCTAAAATAAAAAAAATATTTTCATCTACTGCAAGTTCATCAATAAATATGTACGGAAATCTTAAAATTAAACACCAAAAGAATAATATTAAATACAAAAATTTCAAATTAGTAAAAAGATCTATAAAATTATTTTTGTGTAATTTCATTACATATTCTTTTTAATGTTTTAAAATTTAATAGAAATGAAAAAATCATAGTAGGTATTTTATTTATTGAAGTTGCCCTTGATTTAGTCTCTCTTTGAAAATAATTTACTTTAACTTCTTTGACTTTGTGTCCCATATAAATCGATTTAAGACAAATCTCTGACATAAAGAAATATGAATTAATTTTTTTCATTGATAAAGATTTTCTTATTGTCTTTCTTTTAAACAGTTTAAATCCAGAGTCTAAGTCCCTAAATTTACTATTTGTGAAAATTCTTAAAAATAAATTAAAAAAATACGTAAGTAAAATTCTATAAATTTGATCCTGTCTATTTACTCGTAATCCAGACACAATATCAAATTTATCTTTAAATTTATAGATTTTGAAGAACTCTTTTATTAAAAATTTCTTTCCACTATCCATAAAAAAAATATGATCTCCTCTTGCTTTTTTTAAACTAAATAAAAGAGAATTATGAACACCTAGCCTCTCTTTGAATGAATAGTATTTTATTTTATATTTTTTTTGGAAAGATTTTATGATTTTATCAGAGTTATCAATACTACCATCTTGAGTAATAATAAATTCGACATTTTTAAATTTTTTTATTATTATTCTACTAATATCTTGAATTTCTTTTTCTATTGATTGTTCTTCATTATGAACTAATATAATTATACTAATTTTAATTTTTTTTTTCATTATTGTCAAAAAACTTATACTAATTTATTACCAAACCAAGCATTTATTATTATTTTATACTTGTAGTTGTTACAGGCTTAGATAACAATTAATAAGGTTATCAATAATTTTGAAAAAAAAATTAAATTACTTTATCATTCAAATGCTTATGATTACAAAAATCTTAAAATGATTATTAATTTTGTTAAAAATAAAAAATTAATAAAATTGAATTTTATTCCACTTGTAATAAAAAATTTTAGAATATAACAACATACTGAAAAACTTGTATAATTAAAACAGCTTTATAAAATTTACAAAAAATATAACTCAACAATTTGTTCTTCATTTATTGGATGTTTTGATATTTCATTATTAGAGACAAAAATTTTAAAAAAAACCATTTTTATTATCAAAATTGTCTTTTGCAAAGGATTTTTTTAAAAACAAAAGAGATTTATATTAATCCTATTTTGATATGATTTCTTTACATAAAACTCAAAAAATATATTAAACTTTAATATGATAATTTTTTTACATGATAATCTTGGTTACAAGATATTAAAATATATAAAAAAAAAAGACTCTTCATCAATAAACAAAATAATTTTAGTAAATAATAACCAAAGTAAATTAAATCTATTTGCAAGAAAATTTTTTTCTAAAAAAATAATCTATTGGGAGTCATCGAATAAGAATAAATTAATTTATAAACTTAAAAATACTAAAACTGATATTATGTTATTAATATGGTGGCCATTTATTTTAGACAAAAAAATTTTTACCATTAAAAAATATTGTCTTAATACTCATCCTAGTTATTTACCTTTTTTTAAGGGTAAAGACCCAAATTTCTGGAGTATATTAAAAGGTGGGCCATTCGGCGTTACCATTCATCATGTTAATAATAAAATAGACTCAGGCCCTATTGCCTTTCAATCAAAAATAGAAAATTTTGATTGGACTTGGGACTCAAAAAAACTTTATAAAAAGTCAATAATTGAATTATTTAAACTATTTAAGAGTAATTTTCACAATATAGTAGAATATAAAATCCCCGTAATAGAACAGGGCAACAAATATAAAAAAATAAATTACAGAAAAGATATGCTGAGCACCTCTGTAATAAATTTAAATTCAAAGTTTATTGTAAAAGATTTTTTAAATTTACTTAGAGCAAAAAATTTTCCACCAAATTATGGTATTGTTTTTAATGAAAATAAAAAAAAATATTTCATTGATATAAAAATAAAAAGAATAAAAGAATAAAAGAATAAAAGAATAAAAGAATAAAAGAATAAAAGAATAAAAGAATAAAAGAATAAAAGAATAAAAGAATAAAAGAATAAAAGATTAAATTATTTTAATTA
>Ga0209630_10002765_pt1 | contig 16582 bp, 20 predicted proteins | sample COG_01_FD_184745 | JGI IMG/M metagenome (GOLD analysis project Ga0209630, IMG submission 184745) | Pelagic Microbial community sample from North Sea - COGITO 998_met_01 (SPAdes) (version 2) | ecosystem: Environmental > Aquatic > Marine > Neritic zone/Coastal water | place: Helgoland, sampling... | reverse complement strand
CTACAAATGATTTAGTTGATGACACACCTTTAGATGAAAAAGATGCAGGTGATTTATGGTTTGATACAAATGATAATAATAAATTATATAGATGGGATTTAACTGAAGGTGTATATGATTGGATACCTGTTTATGATGCAAGAATTGGTACGCTGGATGAACGCGTATTAGCTTTAGAGGCATTGGGATCTAATGGTAGCGTAAATCTCGCATCTTTGGTTTTCAATGATATTGTTCCTGTTGGAACAATAATGCCTTGGTCTGGCACATCTTTACCTTCTGATGGTAAATGGAAATTCTGTAATGGCGATGAAGTTTCGAGCACTACATATGCGGAGCTTGCAACGTTATTGAGTACGACATATGGAACAGCGGCGGCAGGCAACGTGAAACTACCTGATCTCGCTGGTAGAATTCCAGTAGGGGTAGGGGGAGGATTTGATATTGGTGATATTGGTGGTTCATCTTCACAGACTATAAACGGAACTACAGGAGAACATATACTCACCGCAGCAGAGTCTGGGCTACCATCTCACACTCATGATTACCGTCGTAAAACTAGCACCACTGGCGGTCAAGGGGAGTGGTCTTTCACCACGACCACTGCTCCCGACAATACAAGATTTTCAGATGGGATATATACAGCTGGTGGTACAGATGCTACCGAAGGTCACTCACACACGATGAGTGGTTCCGTTGATGTAACACAACCTTATGTTACTACTCAGTATATCATTAAGGTTCTTCCAGATGATGTTCAGCAAGTTGCTATCACAGCAGGTAACGGAATTAACGTTAAGGATGCTGGCGGTGCTGATTCTAACGCAATCGATTTATTCAGTACTGGACTGGAACTAAATGTTGATACTGCTGATTTTGAATTCTCTGGATCAGGTCTTCTTCAATTGAAAGATAAGACCAGCACTGATATTGAAACTGAATCAAATCCAACTAATACTGTTCCTACATCGCAAGCTGTTAAGGATTATGTTGATTCGAATAGTGGTGAAGGCACAGGTGGTTTCGGTGGGGTCGCCTACCTTTATCATCCATCCTTAACAATTAACAGTAGTCAACGGGTGACTGGGTATACTGTATATGACTCAGATAATATAATAACTGAAAGTAATGGAATAATTACATTACCTAATTCAGGTAATTATTTTGTCACATTTGAAGGTGCGTATTACTCTAATTCTGACGGGGATTATTATCAGGTTGAGTATAAAAAAAATGCAAGCGTCATTCTTTCATCGTTTGTAACTTCTAGTTCTAATAAAAATTTATATTTCCCATTTTCTGCAACAGCGGGGGATACATTGGAGATTAATGTTGAGAAACTTGTAACCACGGTTGCGACAGCGGTTGCAACTGACGTTCACATAACCATTGTTAAAATGCACTAATCGTGTCTACATCGTATACAATAGATATTACTTTATATTAATAAATGATTGGTTTTTCTTTAGGTATAGTGGTTCAAAATAATGATCCACAAAAACGTGGTAGAGTTAAGGTATTTATACCTCATCTATCATTAAACTTATACGAAGGGTGGGATAATTTATCAGAAGAAAAGACTTTTGAGAAATTATCTGACCCTAAAATAAAAGTAGTTATTGATGATATCAAAAACCAATTACCTTGGGCTAATTGCGCCGCACCTATATTTGGTGAGACTGGGGATCATTATTATAACGCAAAATCTCAAGAATCTAAGAGTGGTGATTCAATAGATAAGAGTGGTGATAAACCTGCAAAATCTATTGAATCTTCACCACCACAAGATGCGTTTTCTAATAATTATAATCATAATTCTTATAATAATTCATCTAAAGGTTTATTTAGTGTCCCAAGAGTTGGGTCTAGAGTTTGGGTGTTTTTTGAAAACAATAATCTAAATAGACCAGTTTATTTTGCTACATCTTATGATAGTGGTGATTGGGATAATGTATCTAACGAACATTACCCAGATAAAGCTGAGAATTTTTCAAAAAATGATCAATTACCTGCTGGTGAAAGTTATGATGATTCATACCAGAATAAAGTTGTTGTATCTCAACGTGGTGGCGTTATTGAAATTGTAAATTCAGATAACGCTGAGTCAGTTCAAATATCACACTATAATGGTGGATTTAAAATATGGTCAAATTGTGGAACCAAAGAGTATGTTGAAGGTTGTGATAAAAAATTAGTTAAATCTAATTCTCAATTACATGTTGGTGGGGGTATGGATATACACGTTGAAGGTAATCAAAATATAACAGTTAAGGGTAACGTTAATATCGATGTCGATGGTTCATACACTGTAAAATCTGGTGGACCTATGAAATTTGAAGCACCTAGAATTGATTTGAATTAATTCAAAAATATATGCCAATACCTCAAGCAGATTTAGGTGAATGTAGAACAGGTTACACATCTGATGTTACTGATGATGGTTCTGATGATACTTTTAATCACTTGATTGAATGGGGTTCAGATAATACTGACCCTCTATTTGTTGAAACTATAGAGCAATCTTTTGTAGTTTCAAACAGTGATATCGATAGCGGTACTTCTCTTATAGATAACGGAGATTTCACATATAATTATAGCGGTATGTATACTATAGATTCTTTCCCAAATGTTTCAATGAAATTTAGAGATTTTGAAACATCACAAGATATTGGTATAACTGGATGGCCACCATCTGATGATAGAGCTAAAGATATGTTTGAATTTAATTTGGACCCAAGGGATGCGAATACTTATGAAATCGTTATAACTTGGAAAATCTCAGCTATATTGGTTTCTGAAATTCCTCTAGTTGAGGATGAACAACAAGTTAATCCACCATATTTTTATGATGAAAGTTTAGATCAATATGTTCGAACTAATACTTTCACGTTTTATAAAGATGCTGTTAACCGAACGGGTGAGCAATTTGGTAAAATACTTGGGGAGTACTTCAGCTCAATTATCGATGACCCTGATGATATCCCTGGTGATGAACCTGTTCAACCTTGCTGTACGTGTTAATCTAGTTAATAATAAAATGGATATTGAAAAAAATAAATTAGCTGATGTTACTAGGAATACTAATTTCATAACTCAAACGAATTTAATTATATTAGATGATACTGTTGGTGTTGTTGAAACGGTTAAAGATGTAACGGTTACACCAGATAAAACTGATATTGGTGTGAATATATCAACAACTTTATCTGATATATCTGTAGGTGGTATATATTTACAACAGTTTAATGATTATGGTGAATATGTTTCAGAGGGGTCGTCGGATAAAATTGAAGAACCAACTATTTTTAATGACATAGGTTCATTACCACCTAATAAAAGTTTTTACATGTTTGAACAAGATACAACAAGGTATAAAACAATTACATATACTGTAACAATAATATATGATAAAGAGACTACTGTAGAAAACTTACCACCTACACCCCCTACCGTAAATATAGAATACGATTTAGAATATGTTGGGTCATTCACACATACAGTTAATAACAGTAGTACGTTGGGTTATAATGTAATTAAAAATTATTATAAATAATTAAACATGGTTTATTTATACTTAAAAAACTATAATAGTATAGCAAAATTTAAGAAAGGTAGGGTATCACAATTCCAGCTGTGACTAGAATTGGCGATGCGGATATACCTCACTGTTCAGGTATGGTTCGAGCTGTAGGAAGCGGTAATGTGTTCTGTAACGGTATACCTATATCTAGACAGGGTGATGTAAACACTGTACACAAATTACCTGGTTCACCTTGCCCTCAACACGCAACACCTATATCAAGTGGGTCATCAACTGTATATGTTAACAGTAAACAATGTGGTCGAGTTGGTGATCCAACGTGTACAGCTGTTTCAGCTGGATCACCAAATGTTTTCGCTGGGGGTTGACAAAAAAGTTTTTATGTGTTACTATCCGTTGCATGAAAATTAGGCAGATATCTGACGAAAATAGTTTAGTTGAAGTTTACCTTCATTGGTTGTTAAACAACGGTAATGAAGTTGATAAAGTTGGTCATATTGAAGATTACCCCGACTTAGGTATTTATTATATCTGGAATAAAAAAACTAATAAGTATTGTATAATCTCATCAGATTACACCACTTATAAAGATAAGCGTATTAAAAAACCACTAACTAGATATAAAAAATCAGTTACGATGTTTTTTACATTTGAAGAGGAATGGCAAAAATTAACTGAAAAATCTTACGAAGAGGTTTTGAGGTTTCTCGGTATGGGTGACAGAGAGTCAGAGATCGTGTTTAATGAAACACAAGATTTTGAATTTATTCAAGAGTTGTTAAAAACAGCTTAAATTCTTAACAAAAAACTTGACTTAAATAGATAACACCATATATTGGCGTTTATATTATGAAAATTAAAGTTATTGTATTAATTTTATTATCACTCACCCTAGTAGGTTGTGCTAACAATATTCCGTATAGTATGGAATCAACTCACGAACTAGTTGGTTTTTGGTATGGTTTGTGGCATGGTTTTATATTCCCTATTTCATTTTTGATTTCATTATTTGATGACAGTGTTTCAATTTATGCTGTTTATAATAATGGGTCTTGGTATGATTTTGGTTTCCTTCTAGGGGCTGGGGGTTTAGGTTTTTCTTCAAATAAATAAATAAATAAATAAATAAATAAAAATATGAAATTCGATAAAGATATTGTAGAACAAGTTCTATGTGATTACCCTGAAATTGATATGTCAACTCGGGTAAAGATTATTAATGACATTGAGCGTGAAGTTGAACAAAATAAACCAGAGCGTGAAAAGAACCCTAAAAAACAATTTGTTGCAATCGTTGTGACAGATAATGAGGAGATTGAAGAAGTTCCAATGTTCATGGTACAAATTGAAGAAGGTGATGATCATAACACAATTATTGATCGCATCACACACGCAACTGCTGAACATAATAATACACCTAAAGGTGAGAAGTTCCCGATTGACACTTTAGGTGGTGCGCTACAGGAAACTAAGCGTAAGTTTATTACAGAAAAAAAGGTGTGGGTTAAAACAAAAGAACCTGTTATTATTGTGAGAACTGATACGAATAAACTCACATTTCCTACAGGTGATGAATAGATTGTTATAATATCAAACCCCCACTAGTTTTTGTAATCGGTGGGGTTTTTTATAAATAATTTAAATGATTAGATTTAAAGAAATTTTTTTAACGGAATCCTTCAAAGAGAAGGTTAATAATTATAACATTAAAAGTCCTTATGTCCAAAATTTCGTATTAAGGTATGAAAATTTGATTGATTGGGGGGTTGTGAAGACTGTTAAAAAGAGTGGTGATGATGTTGAACGTAATATCCAATCTCAGATTAAAGGTATTGTTGATAAATTTATTTCACAGAAATTAGATGCTGATAATAAAAAAACAATCTTCTCTAAGGAAAATCATATTAATTGGGAGAAGGAAGTTGATATTTTAAAAACAGAATCCGAGAATGGTAACATTGAAGCTACCCAAGCTCTTGAACAATTTAAAGATAACCCTAAAGAATCTAAACAACAAGTTTTAGATTCTATTAATGAGGGTAAGCGTAAAATCTTTGGCGAATGGTCTCGCTACTTAAGAGGTAATGATGTATATAGAGATAATTACGCTTTCCAGTATATCATATTCAAAAGTATTTTAGATCAGGATGGATCAACTAGAAACCCACCTACGCCTGTAAATGCATCAATTGTAGCTAATTTATTTGAAAAGATTAAACAATCAGCTACATCACCATTCAATATTTCTAAATCATATAAGAATTTTTATTCAGATTATCTAGAATCTAAAAATGAAATGATTAAAGGTACTGGTGGTGAATGGATGAAAATCCCTTCAAAATCAGAAGATCCTGAAAAATATGAGCAGAACATCAAAGATTTGATGTCTATGAGTTATTCCTCTTGGTGTGTTCGTCAAGATACTTTTGCTAGAAAATACTTAGCTGGTGGTGCTTTTTGGTTATATTTTGTTGAAGATAAAAAAGGTAATAAATACGCTGAAATTGCTATTCGTCTTTCTGATAATAATATAGCTGAAATTCGTGGAGCAACATCAGATCAATCTATCCCAAAAGAATCAGAACCAATTATTGTTGAGTTTTTAGAAAAAGCTGAGGGTATTACTGGTGGTCAAGATTTCTTAAATGAATACTATCGTAAGAAATATGACGAAAAAGCTAAAAAATATTTCAAGGAAAATTGTGACGAATTATTAGCATATTATGAACATCATATGCCTAGTGAATATATAAGTGATTTAACATCAATGTCACAAGAAGAATATGGTGAGAATGAAAACAGTAAACTATTAGATTGGTGGAAAAATGGTAAGAATATCGATGACGGTGACCCAAGGCAAACTAAATTTGAATTTGAGTCTGATCCACAATTTGAGACAGTTGATGATGATTTTAGATTCAATTCATTGTTAGTTGGGTTAGCCTATAATGCTAACATACTCGGATTTGATGGTAATAAACTAAATACGTCTGATTTAGGGTATAACTACGTTGTTGTTGAAGATAATATTAGTTTAGAAGAATTTTCGCAAAAAACTGATGATGAGTTAGTAGCTGAATACAACAACAATAGAGAGAATGGGTATGAAGCTGATTTTTATAATATTAATTATGACTTTTATATTGATATTATAAAAGAGATTGACCCAGAAGAATTCGAAAAATTTGAAAACCTATTAGTAGATACTGATAAAACACCTGAAGATATCTTTTCTAATAGTGATGATAAATATGCATTTTATTCGGCAGAAACAGAAGGTCATCAGGTCGGATATGAAACTAAATTGTATGAAACTCTAGATACCCAATTACCTGATGCTATAGATGGGTTTCATATCGAAAGAAATGATGGAGGTCAATATTTACCAGAACCAGATGATGCGATATATAGAGTGACTATTTTACATAAAAAATTAATTGAAACTATTCTAACTGATTTCGACTCTATAACATATGAAGGTAAAATAAATTGGGTTGATAATTGGCAGAAAATGTCAAGTGTTGACTATGGTGAATTCGATAAAGAATTCGCTAAAGACCATTTTAAAATGGAGTGGGGTGGTCTAGTCGATTATTTTGATGATGCTACACGAGCATATGTTGATATATTCGTTGATGATTTTGAGTCTAATAAGATTATTGATATTTTATCACCAGATGAAGCTATTGAAGATGTTGACGGTATTGTGATTTACGGTGGTAACAAATATCGACCATTAGCTGGTGAAGAAAAGTATGCTCAATCATCTGATGACGCTGAGTTAAAAACCAATTTATCTGAGATTATCGAATTACAAGATTATGATATTAGTTTCATAGATAATAATATTAATAATATTGTATTATTGGATGTTGATATACCACAACATTCAAAGAAATATATGGGGTTTTACGAATTGGATAACAGCCTTAAAACCACAGTTGATACAAAAACTATGAAACCAGTCAACGAATCTTCACAATACTTAAAGTATTTTTAAACAATAAAAAACCCACACTTTTTAGTGTGGGTTTTTTATTGTTTAAAAATTGGATTTATTTTTACCAAACATTTGGCGTCTAGATTTTTGCTTGTCTACGTTAGTCACATTAGCCTTGGCTCCATCAGGATAAAGTTCTTTTCCATGTATCTCATCCCATTCTGGATTATCTTCCAAATCAATAGTATCACCGCGTTTGTCTGGGTCAATATTAACAGTATTGTTAATATTAGAGTAACTTAGTTCAAACTCATCTGTTAAATCAACATCATCAGAATTTTCACCACTTAATTGTTTTTTGGTGATATTAATAGCGTCTTCAACATCTTTTACATCAACACCATATTCATCAGCAATATCTTCAACCGAATTGTCATCTTTATAAGATGAATAAATGTCACTAATAAGAGTTTTTAATTCTTCCTCAGACATTTCAGCATCAAATTCTTCTTTAATTACACCACGGTTACTATAAGAGTCCCAAATTTTATCGTTTTCAAATTGCCACATAATTATTATATATTTTTAATTATTTATACTTTTAGCTTGCATTTATCAAATAAATCATTACAATAACAATGAAAGTACTATGAGTAATAAAACAACAGTTGATGATAGGACATATTTAGATAGCTTATTATCAGCTAAATTTATTATGGAAAATTCAAAGAATAATGGGAGTGATGAATTATTATCAACTTATATCAATGGTATAGTACTACCATTATTAGATGAGAATAATAACAATTGTAGTAAAAAATATGAGAAATTGTTGAAGATTATAACTGATGAGATTGATCGATTAACACCACCATCGATCAATAAAAATTTCTATGAATCATGAACTACCAACAATATCTAGATGATTTAATATATTGTCCTGTTTGTGATACACTAAACGATCCAGTTATATTAAACGAAGAAGAAATCCCACATTGTTGCTCAGAATGTGGTGCTGATTTGGAGCACGATTGATATGAAAGTGATATATGACAACAAATCACAGATTGTGGGTGATACTGGTGAAAATAACTTCGTTAAAGCATGTTTAAAACAAGGTTGGGGTAAACCTAAACCAAGTGGTGAAAAACAAAATAAATATGAACATTGGGATTTTCAATTATCAAATGGTAGTAAAGTTGATGTAAAGGGGTGTAAGCGTTTAAATAGACACGATAATGAATCTAGGTCGGATATCATTTATATCGAGTTTGTAGGTATAGCTGGATATAAGGGGTGGGTTTATGGTGAATCTGATATCATAGCATTTGAAACAGAATCTAAATTCGTCCTTATATCAACAAAGCGGTTACAAAAAATTAGTAGGAAACTAATTTCAAGGGAATTTACCAGAACTCCTAAATTATATAAATCTTATTGTAGAAGTAGCAGACCATTAGAACGGGTTGGTTTGCTACATATTGATGATATCCTTAAAGAAGATCATTATATTCTAAAAAAATAATAAATAATTACATGAGATTTAAAGACCTATTTAATGAAATGGCATACCCACAGAGTTTTTCATTTGAAGAATTCAATGCAATATCAACATATGTTGGAAAACAAACATACGCTGAAAAGCACCTTAAACGCTTAGGTTCTGGTTCAGCTAGGGTAGTATACCAAATTGATGATGAAAAGGTGCTTAAGCTAGCAAAGAATCGCAAAGGACTAGCACAAAATGAGGTTGAACTAGATTGGGGTTTACAGCATTATGGTACAGTTGCTAAAATCTACGAAAGTGATGAAGATAAATTTTATTGGCTAGAGATGCAACTAGCTAAAAAACTTAATGTATCCGATTTTGAAAGCATCAATGAAGTTTCTTGGAAAGATTATATCAAATTTCTTGATATATTAGAAAGTAAACGAAATGATGCTAGATACAAATCAAACCCAAAAGATGAACAATTATTTGAAGATCTATATGAAAATGAATTTTGTTCAGGGATGGCTTCAATGATTGGTGATTATGATATGCCAATTGGTGACCTACGTAGGGAAAGCTCTTATGGTATCGTAAAAAACGATGGTAGAGAAGATGTAGTTCTTGTTGATTTTGGTCTAAATAAAGATGTACAATACAAATATTACTCAGTATGATAAAATTTAAACAACTATTTAAAGAAAAAGTGCCTTTTGATAAACGTGGAGATGTTTCAAAAGGTTTAAATAATAAATTCGGCGTATTAGAACCATATACATTCGGTTTTGATGTTGAACTAAAGATTGAAGGTGAATTAAAATCTGCTGATGAAATATATGATATCTTAAGATATGAATACGATACATTTTTGGAAAATGATCGACTAACTAAATTTGTAGATGATGAAGTAGATGAATTGTGGGGTGATGTGGATGTAGAATCTTATTTTGGTATATCTATACCTGATTATTCTGATTACAATGATTGGGAAGAGGATAATCCACCACCAAAAGATTCTGAATCAGATGAAGGTAAAGATTGGTTAGAAAGATCAGAAGATATAGAACAACAGATTGATGACTACAATAGTTCTATTGAACATCATAAATCTGAATTTAAAGAAGAGAATGTTCACAATATATTAAATCGTATATCTAATGACCCAGATGAATATCTAAATTATATAACTCCCGAAGGTGATGTTGATATTTCTGATAATGTTGACCACGTATCTGATATATTAGATATAAATGGTTATGATGGTTGGACCGTTGAAGATGATGGTGATAATAATATCGAACTTACGTCACCTATCTTAAAAAATGATGATATCTCAATAGCTAAAGAGGTGTTAAATGCATTTATCGAAGAAAGTGGCGGTAGTGGTCACGACTCATCAAGTGCTCATATTCATATTGGTGTACCAGATTCTTTCGATGTGTTTGATATGTTAGTATTATACGATATCGTAGATGAAGATAAACTTAACAGTATTCAACCATCTAGAGATACATCATTTACAAAAGGTAAAAGTCATATGTTCAGGATGATCGAATCTTCTTTAAAAAAGAATAAATCGCTTGATATAGATGAACCAATTGTTATAACTGTAGAAAAATTAGAATCAATCATGCGAACAGGTGATAGATACATGGGTGTTAATTTAACTAATGTGTTAAACAATGGTGCATTCTCAAAAGAAAGAGATGATTTCAAAAAAACTGGAAAACGTAGCCGATCAATATCAGGTAAATCTATCGAATTTAGATATTTATCATCCGAAATATTAGATGATATTAGTGAGTTTTTTGAATGGATCGAATACTTTCAAATGATTATGAAAGTTGCCGAATCAAGATCACAAATAACATTTAAAAACAAATACGCTGAAGGTGATCGGCAATATACTACAATAACCCGTGTAGGGGGTGATAAGATCCGTGTGAAATATGGTAAAAGTGATAAACGACCAGATAGACCAACACGAGAAATTAAAAGTTAACAACGGTATTGTTAAATAAGCATATGTCTAATGCTTTTTAAATCATCGTCATGATAAGCCAATGGTGATACAAATATATCACTCTCACCAGATAATATAGCACCCCATGCACGATGGTTACCGTCTCTTATAATAGCCCAAGTTCTTCCGAAATCACCGTCACTATCAGTTTCAGCTTCGTTTAAATTATCTTTAACCCTTTGGAAAGTTTCATTTATTTCATCAATAGTAGATGAAATATCTTCCTCATCGTCTATATATTCACGAATAGCTTCGATGTTAGGTGTATAATCTTCATTAACATAATCTGAATCTATACCAACTTCTTCACAGAATTCATCTAGTTCCATATAAAGGAAATTATCAACCTCTTCATCACCTGTTGTAAATGGTGAATCAATGCGATAATCCTGTTGTAGAGTATCACTAGCATAAGCTCTTTGTGTATCTGCTATATCGTCACGATCTATAATTAAAATCTGAGCTAATGGTGTATCTAAACGAACACGGTCTTCAGTATCATCACTCAATATATAATCTCTAACAGCTTTAACTTTACTGTTATTTGTTATATTATCTTCTCTAGATGAAATATCTTCAGATGAAACCTTTATAGTTTTACCACTTTCACCAACCCATTCAACATTTCTACCATAATAAAGTTCATTACCATAATTAACTTCAGGTTTTTTACCATCATAATGGTCTGAAAAATGACTATCATCATCGTCATCAATACCATCAAACTCATAGGATAATGGTGATTCAATATATATACTTTCGTATAATGATACTAAATTACTTTCATCTTTATCTTGATACATATCAATAATCGTCTAAATTACTTTCAGTCTCTGCTACTTTTTTTGGATCTTTTATACCAATAATATATAGTGGTTCAATGTTGTTGACCCATTCTTCAATTGCCGAATACCATTCCTTGCGATTAATTGTATTGAAATCTATATTACCTTCAGCGGAAGCTTTTGGTATGACATATGTCACATCTACGTTAAAGTCACCTTTTGTTGTAACTAATGGATACCCAAACGAAAAATAATTTTCTTTATCTTTAAGACGCATATCACGATTAATCTTTGATAGATAATTGTCAATAGCTTCATATTCATTAGGGTCGATACCATCTTCATGTGTTTTTCCATCCGTCCAACGATAAAAATCTGCTTTTAATAATTCATTAAATTCACGTCTAAGATCTCTACTCATTCGTTTATCGCTGAAAAAAGTACTAACAAAACCTCTAGCCTCTTCAAGACTACGAACCCTCTCGTACACTGTGTAATCATCCTCTGGATATGTATCGAGAAGAGCACCACGAGCTTCTGTTATAACATCTGTAGAACGTGATTCCGCATAAACTTGCCAAATATCATCATTCTTTTCAGAATCGTGCTTCGATTCAACATATACATTCAACTCATAGCTATTTTTCATACCGTATACCTGAAAATGTAACATCTTCTTAGCTGGTTTACCATCCTTTAACAATTCGATATGATATTTGTTTGTATCACCCTCAACTGGCTTTCTAGGTCCAGTTGAAACCTTATTGAACCAATCATCCTCATTGACTTCATAACCACGTTTTTTAGCAATATCAACAGCGGTTTTAACAGCATCGGTAAATGTCTTATGGTATAGATCATAATCTGAACCCTCTTTAATAAGATTATCAGTAGCGTTGTGTTTACTCTCAGAGTATAATTTCCAAATAGTGTTAAGTTCTTCGTTCATATATAATTATTTATAAAATTAATATATTATTTAATCCCACGTTCCCTGTTTTTCAAAAATTCAACCAAATCATCAATGCCTTTTAATTTATTCTGTTTTAAGAAATCAACTATACTCTGATATGATTCTGGGTGAGAACTTTTAGCATTATGTAATTCATTTGAAATCGTAATTTTAACCTCTCTAGTATCCCAATCATTTTTGAGATCGTCTTTTATTCGTTTAATAGAATTAAATCGATCATTTTCAGGTATTTCCCCTAAAACTATAAAGTGAGCTAGATTAGAAACACTTTTAGATATATCGCCATCATAATTTCTAGATTTACTACTGCGACCAAAATCAGAAATTTCATTAGGCATCATTTTGGTGTAATCTTCAGATCCAGCTCGTTTTAACATTTGCTTAAAAGCACTTGCATTATTATAAAAATATGTGGGAACATCTGAATCAGCTAAACGATTATAATACCGAATATCATGTTCATGTACACTAGGTTTAATTGTTTCACCATCTCTACCAAACATACCCTTTTCAAATCTTGGTTGTGGGATATAAACATGTATTTCGGAAACATACTTAGAAACATCATAAAGTTTCTGAGTGTCACTTAAAAATCGAACCTCTTTTTCATCATCACTATATTTATCACTTTTCCAATAATCAACATCAACCATTTTACCATCAGCTTGTAAAGCTCGTGTATCAAAAACTAAAGAAACTTGTGTATTATATGGTTGACCTCTATATCGAGCATCACCAGAACCACCTGCGTATCTACCCCACTTATCATAAGAAAGGGATAAGAAAAAATATTTACCATGATTTATTTCATTATCTGATCCACCTAAATTAGCGAACGATAACATAATAGTATCTGACTTTATCATTTTACCAACACTTCTTAACGAAGAATAATGATATAGTTCCGAAGGGAACGTTTTTTCGAGAATAGTTTGTGCAAGCCCCTCTAGTATTATTTGATCAGCGTCTTTCATATAAATTATTTATAATTATTTATCTCTTATATAAATAATTTATATGAGAGATAAAGATCAAATTTTGTTAGAACATATTGTAACAGAAGTTATAGTAGAACCATACGAATATGAATGGACACAACAAACTCAAAAATGGTGGAACGGTTATTTCAAAACAGAAAATGATACAGGTATAAAAGTTTCCATAACCAATCATTGGGGTGCTAATCATTGGGAAATAATATTTTCTACAGATATTGAAGATAAATCAGATCGAGATCTTGCTTACATTAGACAAGATACAGGTAACCCATTTAAAGTCTTTAAAACTGTTCATATTATGTTAGATGAATTTCTACAAAATAAAAAATCAAATGTTGATTTTATAGAATTTCGAGCAGAAAAAGAAAACCAATCAACATCAAAAGATAGTAGAGTTATATTATATAACAGGTTTATCAAAAATTGGGAAAAATATTTTAAAGGTAATTGGAGTAAAGCTATAGTTTCAGATACATCAGAAATTGAAGTGTGTTACTTTATCATTAATAATGATAATAAAAATACAGTTGATAAATTTAAAGAATATTTTAAAACAAATTATAAATACGAAGATAATATTAATCTAAAATGGATCTAATATTTAAATTAATAATATGAAAGACACAGACCAAATTTTATTAGAACAATTAACTGTTGATATTCTTACAGAAGATTATGTTAAACGTAATGGAGATTTATGGTTCCATGGATCACCAAAGGATTTTGATATTCATGATATATCAGCCGAAAAAGGTTTCAAACACGAAAAAAATGGTTTACTATACTTAACAAGGAATCTAAACCATGCTATTAAATATTCTAAAACACACCCAGAATTCGGAAGTAGAAATCCCAGTAAAGCAGGATTCGTATACGCATATAAATTAAATCCAAACGCCAAAATATTCGATACAACAGATAGAAAAAGCTTAAAAGAATTAGGTCTTAAAAATACATATACATATGATGATAATGGTACACACAAAACAGTTGTATTACCATATGATAGACCAGCAGATTATGGTGATACCGAGGCTATACAAGATCCAGATGGTAAGGATTTTATAAAAGATGTATTAACCGCTGGATATAACGGTATTATACAAAAACAAGCAGATCGTGACTACTATGGTGAATATTCTAAACCAACAGTAAAACGAAAAGCACCAGCTGATAAAAAATGGAACCCTGGTGAAAAACGTAGAGTATATCACAAATCATTCCCAAGTGAACATAATGATGATTATTTCGGATTCTCTGGGTTTCAAGTATTAGGTATTGACCCAAAATTCCTTATACCATTTAAAAAAATATCTAGTCAAGATATGTACGATGATCCAGAAAAAGAAGAAAGTTCAGAACAATATAGAAGATTTAAATAATAAATTCAACAAACTAATTAATGGTATTTTGATTTAGAAAGATACTTCTCAGTACCATCTACTTCACAATGTAGTAAAGTACCAACAGTTGATGTAACCCAACCATGTATCAATATATCTCCACCATGATGGATTTTGCGGTGACAATTGGCACAACACATCACTGTATTATCAAAGTCGTATGTACCACCATTACAACCTTCTAAAATACGATGCACATCTAAAACTGTTAGATCGTTTTCACCACAAAATATACAATGCTTATCCAAGCGTTTTCTAAATCCCTTATCACCTCTCATATTAATATTTAATACCAAAGTCTAGTAAGTAAAGTATATTTATTTATAAATAAATATAAATAAATATAAATATGAATACTAAATTTAAAGAAATTTTCTATAATAAACTTTTAAATGAATCTGCTAAACAAAAGATTCAACAATATAAAATTAATGATCCACATCTTATTAATTTCTTATATAGATATGAGAGCTTAGTAGAGTGGGGTAAAGTTAAATCTGTTGACGATTTAAATGCTTATATATCTGATGTTTTAATTCAAAAATTAGATGATCAAACCGATTATTCAAAAATTAAGGAAGTTAAAAAAACCTTATTTACAACAAAAGTTAATTGGGAAAGAGAATTAAATATATTAAAGAATTTATCCGAACAAGGTGATCAACAAGCTCAACAAGCATTAAGTTTATATGAATCTGATCCTGACGATGCTAAAAGACAAATACTAAAAGATTCAAATTCAAATAAAAAACAAATATTTGATTCATGGAAAGATTATATATTAAATCATGATTTTTTAGATAAACACCCTGCATTTCAATATACAATTCTAAATAATATTTTTAAAACAACTGATAATTCAACAACAGTTGCTCCACCACCAATTAATCAAAATGTTGTATCTAGAATATTTGATAAAATTAAAGAAAATCCAAAAAATAATTCTAAATTAGCTGATACATATAACCAAGAAATTGTTAATGCATCAAATCTACAAAAAATTAAATCAGGTAATGGTGAGTGGATTAAAATACCTTCACAGTATAATGATCCAGATAATTTTGAAGATAATGTTGAAGAATTAATGTCTCTAGCTTGTAATACTAACTGGTGTATTGCTGGTAGATCATATGCTGAAAACTATCTTTACTCTGGTGATTTCTACATATATTTCGAAGAATCTGAAGGTGAGAAAATAGGTAGAGCAGCTATTAGAATGGAGGGAGATTCTATATCAGAGATTAGAGGCACATTAGAAAACCAACAAATTGATGATAAATATGTTGAAAATGTATTAGACCTAGTTGAAAAAGAACGGTTAGAAGGTGGTGAACAGTTTGTTAAAGATCTCCAATATCAGAAAAAAATTATTAAATTTAAGGCGGAGGGTGGTTCATTAGAAGAGGTTGTTGAGATGTTATCTCATAGTA
>Ga0209630_10002764_pt1 | contig 16582 bp, 10 predicted proteins | sample COG_01_FD_184745 | JGI IMG/M metagenome (GOLD analysis project Ga0209630, IMG submission 184745) | Pelagic Microbial community sample from North Sea - COGITO 998_met_01 (SPAdes) (version 2) | ecosystem: Environmental > Aquatic > Marine > Neritic zone/Coastal water | place: Helgoland, sampling... | reverse complement strand
CACCTGCAATTCCCACACCTCCATTCCATTCGGCAGTGTTTTCGCCGACTCAGCCACCTGCAAGCTCTTCGCCCCGTCAACCAATTGCTGGACATCCTCACGTGGAATACGATAGAATTGAATCCCTGTATCTGATATTAATTCAATCATCTTAGTCGCGCGGAGTCAATCTCCATTTGGTGAAATATTTTTGCTCATCTGACTGCGTGTTAAATGCATACCGATTAATCTCCCAGCACAAGTTGGCTTTAGCACCATCATTGAGGTCTCCAGGCAAATTAGCTTCGTCACAAAGTCCCCCTGGATTCGTTTGTTCGAATGACTGAGAGCCGTTGCCCAAAGGCCTCTCCTCATCTAGGTAGATTGTCCACTCTTCATTTTCTTGGAACAAGGGGCTGGCAATGGCATGCCGGGAGATTTCCTCCAGCCATTTTTTGACCTGTGGGTCATCAGACTCGAACTCTTCTAAAACGGACAGCTTGTACTCAGATTTTTGTATAAATGGAACGTTGTATTTCAAACATGTCCCACAAAACTTAGACGCATTGAATTCTGCGTCACTGGATTGTAATAGACCTGATATGCTTCGGTAACGAGCATCAAGCAAGTCAGAATCCATCCATTCATTCGGACAATCGGTCAATCGAACAACGGTTTCAAAAACACCTGGCTGCCCCATTTCCTCCGGCGTAAGGGCTCGACCTGCCCTAAGCGTTTCAATGGGGTCAATTGCTTTTTTTCCTGAGGTCTGGCCCTCCGTATCTGGATTCCCCAACCTTGTCTCAATGACAATAGCTGGCTTCTTCTTCCAGATAGGTGAGACCACGGTGAAATACACGCCTGCGGCTCCCAGGATAATTCCCAGAAGTAACCATATCCAAGGCCGCGGAGTGTCTTTCGGCTTATTAGCGCGCCGCAGCTTATCGACCGCTCGCAGCGTGTCATCCAATTCTCTTCGGATGCTCTCTTTGTTTTGAGATTCGGCAAGCAGCAATTCCTTCGACTGAACTAAATCTGATTGCGCTTGCTTGAGGCTTTTCTTCAAGTCACTAATCTCCAATTCCAAGTCCAAGGTGCCAGGACTCTGTGGAATGGATGGATTCAAGTTCAAAGAATCGATCCGTGCATTCAAATCTACCGCATCCGTTCGGTCCCCCGAATAGGAACTCATAAAGTGAGCTGTCGTAGCACCTTTGGGAAGGTTGACACCAAGGCTGTGCTCTATTTGCTCAGCCATTCGACCGCCGTCCAAATTGAATCCAATAAAACTCGGCGTCCCACCAACTGCTGGATACAGTGAACTCCGAGGTTCCAAGGTATGAGGGTAAGGCTGCGGAACTGGCCAGCCCTCCATCCGCGAGGAAACAAATTGTACGCCGTTGGTTGCAGCATTGACGAAACGGCTCAATTCATTTTGAAGGTGCGCTGCGAGCGCCTCATTGAGCTTGAATTGACCTGCCATTGCAACGGCTGCTCCAATGAAGCCCCCTGCCCCGCGCGTAGGACTGCCCATCGCCTTGAAACAACTGATTACTTGTAAGGCCGTGTTACCAGAGCTAAAAAATTGAACCCGCCAAACGAGGCCATCTGTGGTCTCGGCAATCCCTTGTTCTGGATACAGGCTGTCCTTATGGCCCTCAAGCAGAGCACTCTGCGAGACTTCCAGCCCTTCGGGCCGACCAAAAAAGAGAATTTCAACGTTTGATGCCATTTTCCGAATCTATTAAAACTTGAACCACTTCTTCTTTTTCCGAATCACCCAAGGATCATCATCCATTCCTGTCGTTGTCCGATAGATTCTCCTTGCAAATAGCTCCGCGGACCATTCGTGCCACTTGAATTTTTTGCTGCCTTCACCGGCGATGGCCTTGAACTTGATGACATCATCCGGGTCATCCGGAGTAATGGACCGCAGCATGGGGTAGTGATCGAGTAAATCGCTCGCTTTCGAGGCATTTCCTTGGTACAAATCCCACTTACTGAATGAAAGCAGGCGCGCATAGTTTTTGATGTTCCCCTTGCGGCTGAGGAAGAACCCAAAATCCGTGAAGAGCATTTGTAGATCTACCTGTTCCCTGCTGTCTCCATGGGAATTTGCCGGGATGACCAAGACGAAAATCAAATCCTCTGGATCCGACCGCAAATAATTTTGAACTCGAGGGTCAAGCTTGGCATCCCTAGTCGCGTCAAATGCTCTAAAGTGCTCTCCTGCGACATCAAGAAGGGTCAACTCTACAGTAGGGAGCGTTTTGGACGTTTGTTGCGGTTCGATGTTGATGTGAATCTCCGGAATTTGCTGGCCTGAGTCCTTTTCTAATGGTGCGGTGCTGTCAGGAAACTTCACCATAATCCGAACTTCACCTTTCTCATCTTCCTTATTTGTGAAATTCTTCAAAAGGTTCGAACGCAGTAGAGCACTGTAATCATCGGTACCGACGTCTTGTACATCCGATTCTCTCCTCGTCTGTAAGAAGTACAAAAATGAGCCAAGCATAACGGTTTTGCCTGACGAAGGAGGACCGACGAAAACGACCGTTTTGGACTTGGTCTTGCTCCTTCGAACGCTCGACTTCAATTCTTCAATTTTCTTGAGCAGAGCATCGTTTGGTTCTCTGGACTCTTCGAACGCCCACTGGTAGTAGCGCAGTGCCATCTTTGGCCGCTTGGTGTCTTCCGCATCTTCAGCAAGCGTAATCAGCGTTTTTGGGAAGTCATCTTGGGCTGTGATGCGCTCGGCTTTCTTTTTAGCACTGAGCGCCGCTTTGTGGGTTGGCACTAGGCCTAAGATTCTGCCCGCTTTGTTCAGCACATCGGCCCAGTTTTTCGATTCCTTCGCCGCAGCCATTTCCGCCTCAAGGTCCGCGACTACCTTTATGGTGCGACCAATTTCTTTGTGACCGGCAAGCAACTCTTTAACCAAGGTCTCTGCACCCAACTGCTCAGCCCGATTTACGCAGTCGAGCATTAATCCCTCGTTCAATTCTTGTCTAGCACGAAGCGCATCGTTTTGAATGCGCTCCATCTCTGGTCCACGCTTTTTGCATTCATCCAAGCGTCGTTCCCAACTGGCATCTTTGTGGCTTTCCCACTTCGTGAGGTTTTTTAATTCTTCAAGGGAAGCCTCTGCTGCCGTGCAATCCCCACGATCGAGCGCCTGATTTAACGCGTGCGCCGCGTCATTCCATTCTGCTTCCACCGCATTGCCCACGCTCTCCAGTCGCTGCTTTTCGCTCTCTAGTTTTTGAGTCCACTCATTAAGGCCTTCCGTTGATGGAGGCAGTTGACGGACACAATCCAGTGCTTCGTTTATGGAATGAAGGTCTGCCGTTCCGGCCTCGATGGCTTCAAGAACTTGTCTAATGAGCTGCTTGCATTGACGGTAAAACTGTGCTGCTGTCCTCATGGATGGGTGTGAATCAGGTTGGAAAGTACAACCTTTTACCTAATTTCGGAAAATCAATAGGAACAACATGATGTACCGTAGTTCTAAAATTCAGAATAAGATTTTTTTACTTTTGTGCATGGTGTGTTCCTGTGGCGCCTGGTCACAAGAATGGAGTGCGGAACAAGAACGCGATTTGCGCTGGAGTGCGCTGCAAATAATGACAGGCAGCAGAACCTCTTATGCACGACTTTCCAAATTACAAGAGGTCAACCGAGAGGCTTTCATGAGTCTTTTCTCCTCACCGAAGGCAACACACATATTAGATATACCGGGGACACCTGGTCTGATTTTTGGCAACAAAATCACCGCGACTGAGTATTTGGATGTCGCAGCTAAAGTGCTGAAAGCAGAAGACTTGAACATTGAGATTGAGCTACTTTGGGTTTCACCATCTGTGGAAATTTCATCGACACGTAGAAACTTTTCGCTCACCTTCAAGAAAAAAATCAAATGGTATCCTGCTCAACTCGATACGCCGCTTGAATGGGTGGTGACCTTGGGGGCAGAGCTGGAAGCAGAGGTCAACAAGAATGGAAAGATTCAAAAGATAAAAATTGTGTCAGTCCAGCTTGAATCTGCTGCTCAAGCTTACGTTCGAGTGCTCAAAGAAATCAAATACAAGCCCATCCCATTTCGTTCGAAGTCCTCTCAATTCCCCCTGACAGTTGATGGAAATCCACTCGAACAAAACAACGACGGCGCTGCAATTGTCTTGGTACCTGAATCCGGCAGGACCCTAGGAACTGGGGACAACACCAATGTGATGCTGCTGGGCAAAAACAAATTACTAACCTTCCGAGAAGTTCCGCAATCAAAATACCTCAATGAACTTGAACCAGGCATTCTGGATATCTCACAAACGATTTCTGGTATTGAGTATTACGGAAGATTCACAGCGGGAATTACCGCTGTTCAAGTCATCGGTCATGGAAAGTACCAATCCACCCCTGTAAACAGCATAAGCTCCAGCTGGTCACCGGGATTTCGCCTGTCCTTTCTCGCACCGATCAACGACAAAGTGGATTGGACGGCATTCTTGGGTTTGCAGACGAGTACGTCGTCAGTAAACTTCAACACCACTCAACTCACACAGCATGCCATTGATCCGGACGCCATGGAATATGAGCGCTTGACGGATGTTATTCTCGGCCAAGAATCATTGGCTTCCAATACCCTTTTTGTTGGATTAGGGTCAGCCTACAATGTGGGCAATTTCTTCATGAAAGCGACCGTCAACGGCACAATTACATCAAGCCGTTTCGAGGCCAATGCCGACATTCAACAACGAGGGCACTATTCTTCCTTGTATGGAATTACCATTGATGATCCCGGCATCTATGATTTCGGAGCATACAGCACATCCTCGGCCGCAGCGTATGACAACGCTTTGGGATGGATGGGAGAAGCTGCCGTGGGCTATCGATTTCCATTTGGCAGTGCCGATTGGCTGAAATCAGCTCGCCCCATGTGCTACCTCTCCGCAGGAATCCGACATCATTCGGAAGCGAAGTCAGGCGACCGTCCATGGGTCGAAGAAACCCAATCATTACAGGGTGCGCTGAATGCATTCGGAAGCAACAATTTCCAGACGTATTTCATTGAGATTGCCTTTGATCTCAGGAGAAGGACTCCCCCAACAACCAGCTAATTCACATGGCACAATACACATATACATGCCACTCGCCGGAGTGCAATGGTAGAGAATTTTCAGAATCGCGCGCCGACGTTGCGGTCTGCACGTCGTGCGGCTCGAGCAACATCTCAAGGAAATCATCCAACAGGCGAATGCTCTACCTGATTCCGGCCGTTGCCCTCCTCGGTGTTGGGGGTTGGTACTTAGCATCCTTGCTGGGTGGGACCGACTCCATTAAACCGAAAGAAGGATGCACGCTTGTTGCCGTGCGCACCCCAAAAGTTGGAAAATGTGGTTACCAACTGGATGCTGTTTTTGCAGGTGGCTGCCAACCCGACACTCTTTACTGGACCAAGGACGGTGTTGAACAATCACCCTTGCTGACTTCCATGGGGCAATTTGACATCGATGGAGACGTAACGCTTCGTTTTGCGCTCCAAGCGGCCTCTTTGGATCTCCCGGGGAAGTATCAGGAACTGATTCTGTCATGCAACAAATCGATTCTCACAGCCAGCGAAAAAAATGCAGAACGCAAACGAATTGAAGGCATCGTCCAAGCACACCTCAATGACCCGTTTGGCCCATCCAAATACGACGCTTTCGACGTCACCAAGAGTCTTCCCGATGGCTCAATTCGCCTGCCTGACGGCCGAATGACTTCAGGCATCTCATGGCAAAATCTGTTGTTGCTTTTGTGGCCAGACAAACGATTGAATGTTCGAATTGAATTGGATGATTACGGGGACATCACAACCATCTACTTCTCGAAATGAACCATCGACTCTTAGCCAATTGGCTCAAAACAATTAGCCTATCCATCGCTCTGGTGTTCGGAGCAATCGGTCATGCGCAAGAAAGCGAAGTTTCGATTGTGGTATTCCTCCCGCAGCAAGGCGCTAAACCAGGAGAGGCAGACGCAGCCCAAGCTCAAGCTATTAATTTATTTAATGAAGGCAAACACTCCCTTTTCTTCATGAAAAGAGACAAGCAAAAGACTCTTGTGGCCATAGACAGCGGCATCGAGGCATCATTTGAGACTTCACGTTCCCTGTACTCAACATACCCCACAATTGATGTGACCGAAAACGTTACTGAATTCCAAGAAAGCTTGAGTGATTTCGAACGACAAACGGGTATGAAGTGCCTTGACCCTCAAGGAAGCATTATCGCCGTTCATCTCGTTATTGAGGGGGCTGTTTTCGACTCCACAGTCGATCAATTCGAAAAGAAGATTCGTTTGCTCAACGGATGGAACAACCCGGATGGCCAAATCAAGGACGAAGTGAACATTTCACACTGGCGATGGGATGCAAGTAATCAAAGAATGTACCCAACCAAACAATGAAATAATGGCAATCGAAACACACATCCAGAATCGCACAAATTTCATGGCGGCAATGGCATTGCTGTTCTTGGGCTTAATAGTGAATACACCTTCAGTTGCTCAATTGCAATTACCTGATTTATTGACGCAGCACCTGAAATCTGATGATTATGCCAAAGTATACTCAGGCAGTCTATCCCTGAGGGAATTAAAAAAAGGGAACAGCGGAATCGTCTGGAAAATTTGGAGTGACCGGGACAACAACAGCATCTACGCTTCTCCCCAAAAACAATCAGCCCCATTCACGGCCCGGTTCATGGAGGCCTTTGAAGTGTATGATGTGAAGAAATCTTCAGATGGTGATATTTTCCTGAAAATCAAAAGCTTAAGCAGCTCACTGGTCAAAAAAGACGGCTGGATTCCAATGGAGAAGACACTGGTCTCATCCAAGGCGATGGCAAATAGACTCGGATTGACCAAGAAATTCATGATTCTCGCTCCTGTTGAGAATGTGAAAAATGGAGATCTCAGCTCCCTAGACGTCCTGTTTTACAACACGCCAATTAGACGCGGTGCTCGTCCCAATGGCTCAGAGGTGCGAAGGTTCACCATTCTTTTCGCTCTCAAAGAAGAAGAGGGAAAGGTCCTGTTGTCTACATCGAATGACTTCACGCAATTGGGGCCCGGCGGAGAGGCCAGCATTTCTGGATGGATTCCCAAGTCGTCATTGACCGAGTGGAATAGCCGCGTCGGTTATGCGCCGAACCATATCAGTGCTTTTGGAGAATACTACAACAACTCGCTTCCTGTGAATTCGACTAGATCCCGGGCTGAACGAAATTGGACTTCAGGCAGTTCATCTTCGGACCTCACTGCTTACAGCGTAGCAGACACCATGCCTGACAACTGGAATGCCGCTTTCCCCCCCATGCCGAGTATAACGAAAAGACTGGAGGAAAACGCTACCGATTTTGACAAACAGCTGCGAGAAGTGGTAGTACTTATCTGCGCAGGTGATGCGGGTTCATGCGAAGGCGATTTCAACAAAAACCGTGCAGAGCTCGAGCGGCTGAAAAGACAACTCCAACAGCTCAACATCTACTTCATACTGGACGGAACGAATAGCATGAGTCCATTTGTCCGAAGTGCCAAAACAGCGATTGAAGAAATCATTGAATCCGTTAGTATCCAGGATCGAAAGTACCTCAGCGTGGGATACACCATTTACAGAGATTACCCGGATGGTAAGTTCGCCGTGGTTTCGACCGAACCAAGCAGCGATTTCGACCAATTTTCAAAAGAGGTCGAGGATATCAAGTGTTTTTCTGAGGCGTCCACTCGGGCAGAAGCCTTTTATCAAGGCCTCATAGAGGGCATCAAAGCTGCCAATTTTAACGATGAATATGCGCAGAACTTGCTCGTCGTTATCGGGGATGCAGGAAACCACATAGAAGACTCCCTGACAATCGAGGATGTTGAAGCAGCCCTCAAAGGGAAAAAGATTACGCTCTTTGGATTGCAAACCACCAACGGTGCTCATGCTTCTTATATGGATTTCAATCAGGACATTTTGAAACTCGCCGCAGCGAGCAGTTCATCCGGAAATTGGGTGGAAGAGTCAGAGTCCAAATTCACATTCAAGAGCTCGAATAGTGAAGAAATCGCAGCATGGGAAACGGAGTCCTCCATTTACATCGGGAATGCAAAAGGTGAACCCACGGATCCCATCCAGATGAGCAATGACATTGTATTCGCTATCCAAAAATTGAATCAGAAAAGGACCGAATTATTGCGCCAGCTTGTCCAAAGCGATATCGGCGGAAAGAAGCTTCCGACGGTGAGTGGAATCACCACTGAGATGGGAGCGATTCCGACTTCATCCACAGGCTATATCAACACGCAACCCGATTCAAATAAGGTCGCGGCTTTTATCCCGTATGTGTTTCTGCTAGAAGAAGAATACACCAAACTTCAAAGCGCATTCAATTTATTCTCATCAGGGAACTTCACTGCGGCCAACACGGAGGAATTCACAAAATATTTACTACAAACGTTGGGTGCCATCACTGGAGACGACCTGCTCAATAACGTAGCATTGAATAAGGTCATCATGAGCAAAACATTGAATGAAATCTGGAACGACTATTTGCAAGTTCCATGCGGATTGCCCTTTGCCGAAAGCAAGCTAATTGACCTCGATGTCGCTTACTCCAATAGCAATAAAAGCGATTGGGAAAAATCAATGGATGGGTTCAAAGAAAAAGCCACAGAATTCTCCCAGTTCTCAGATAAATCGGAATTCGAATGGTCTCCTGTGCTGGGCATTGCAGAACCCTTCTATTGGGTGCCATTTTCCGATTTTCCTGGCGCCCAATAATGACCAACCTGTTCGAGATGATTGAAGTCAACAACCTCATATGTGAATATGCGCCCGGAACCCCGGCATTGAGTGTACATAACTTGAACATACGCTCAGGCGAAGTCACGTTCGTTGTGGGTGCTTCTGGTTCTGGGAAAAGTACGTTGCTTGAAGCACTCGGGCTCATGACCGAGACAGCCCGCTCAACCCCTGATTATTCCTTTAAGCTTAAACCAACAGAGGACAACTCCACCGTGGAATTATGTGATTACTGGCAATGGGATGCGACCAAACGATCTGCCATTAGGTCCAAGTTTTTCAGTTTCATATTTCAGCAGGAGAACATGTTCAAGAGCGTCAGTGCAATGGAAAACATGCTTCTAACCACATTGCAGAGCTCCGAACATGAAGAGCAAGAGGCAAACGAACGCATTGCTGAGATGGCACAAACACTTCTTCCGGGTGTCGTCCTTACTAAACCCATCATGGCCTATTCAGGCGGACAGCGGCAACGGTTCGCCTTCATTCGGGCCCTCGCAAAACCGCACCGTGTGCTTCTGGCTGACGAACCAACCGGCAACCTCGATCCGCTCAAAGCGCAGGAGGCCATGGGTATGACCAAAACAATAGTAAAGGAGAAAAATACAGCAGCCGTTATCGTTTCTCACGACATATGCCTAGCATTGAAAAATGCGGATTGCATCATCTTAATTGAAAAGCCGTTGGATGCAGATGGAAAGCCCGCAGCGGGACAAATCGAGCCTTCAACCGTTTTTCGGAAAATGAAGAATAAATGGAAGAGCAGCAATTCCGAACTCACTGAAAAACAGCTGAGAGAAGTTATCGAACAGTCCCTTCAATCACTGAACACCCAATGAAACAGCGCATTCGATACATCATCCTGAAAAAGGAATTCCTCCTCATCGCAGGAGGAAAAAGCATGGCAAAATTGCTCATTTTGGTGGGGATTTTTGGTTTCGCCTTGCTTGCCCTCGGGATCAACTCTGGTCTGATGAGTCATTTGACAGAGAAAATGGAATCCCCCTTTATGCGCCTTGTTGAAGTTGAAAACAAAGTAGGCCAAGTGACCTTTGATGAGTTGCAGCTGCCCACGCAATTTGACAGCATCCCGCGTTTCCATTTTTGGAAGCGACGAGCTTTCGTGGCAGCTCCGGGCGAGCCCAGAGAAAAGGCCTGGTTCTTTTACGTAAAAGACAATCATCACGAGGAGATTCTTGGGCTCATTGAGGAGAAAGAAGACAACATCACCTTCGGTAAATCTGGCTTCAGCCAACGAGCTAAGCATCCTGCTGCGGTCGTAATCACTGAAAAAATGGCGACTCGGATTGGCTTGGACTACCCAACCGGTAATGGACTGATTGAAATCAATCAATTCAGCACATCGGTTGACAACAACGAAAGCGGGATTCGATTCCAGGTAGCCGCAATCGTCAAAAAGCTTCCACAGAATGCTGATGCCATCATTACCGAAGCCGCGTGGAGCATTCTGAATGCCGACCGGGATGAACCCGAATACACCAATCGATTCAATAAAAAATGTTACTTAGTGTCTCCTCCGGACACCGCGATAGCTCAGCAGAATTTTGTCGTCCGCAATATGGAACCTGCTGCCACCTTCCAAGAGTCATTCGTAATCTCCCTTTATGCCAATTCATCCAATGACGAATGGCAAGAAATTGAATTCATACCGCAGGACATAAAGACCGCAACTGAACTCAATTCCGAAGATGACACGCCGGCAGGTGATTTCATCTTTTTCCCAGCAGATAATTTGGTCTCGCTGCCCAATCAGTTTGCCAATGCACTTCAAGTCGCTTTCGATGCATTCGCCAATGCCCATCTAGAGAACAAAAAGACGCCTATTCAGCTTGAACTGAGTGATATCGAATCCATGCGAAACTTGGGCATCATCTCGGGGCTGACTCAAATTTTGACTATCGCCATTTCCTTGCTTGCATTAGGCTTTGTTATCAGTTTCGTCCTCAATTTGCTCCTACAGCACATTGCAAACAACGGCCCCAACATCGGAACGTTGCAAGCCTTCGGCATTCCGAATCGCTACATTATTTTGCTCTACAGCAAAATCGGTCTCGGGCTCATTTCCATCGCCTTTATCCTGGGTTTTTTGCTGAGCCTGGTGCTTGGTCCTTTGGTCTTAGAAGGGGTTCTAACGCAGATTGGTTTGGGAGATGAAGCAGATCAAATCTCTTTTTCAATACGCCGACCTATCATAATTGTCTTGGCCTTTATCGCCTTCCCAATCGCGGTGGTCTACTACATGCTCCAATCGAAATTGAGCCAATCGAAACCAGGTGACTTGATTTATTCACGCGATAAAACAACCCAGCAATGAAAACCTCATCGCTAATTCTCTTCGCTGCAGGATTGCTCTCTTTTCATCATGCGGGCAATGCACAAACTACCTTGACCCTTTGTGACTCCGACACACTGTCCCTAGTCGCGGAGAATTTGGACGAAGGACTAGACTCCGTCCTCTGGACCTGGAGTTCCGGAGCAGTTCCTTCCACCTGGGAGGCCGAGCTCTCAGATTCAACATTAACCATCGCAGCCGCCACAGCTATCAATAGCGGCATCTACGAATTGGTACAATACACCACGGCCATCTCGGATACTGATACCGTTGTTGTTTCGAGCATTGCAGCGATGTGGGATGTCAGCGTCCTTGACCCCTTCCAACTCATCGTTCCGGATGCCACGCTCAGCATTTGTCCCGAAGTCGATTCGACCACCTTTTACCCCATCCTCACCACGGGTGGATCGGGTGGGGTCCAATGGAATTGGTTCATCCAAACATCCGACTCCTCCTACACCTGGGACAACCCCAATTCCCCGGCTATTGCTATCAATGTCGCTTCCGACACAGCAAGCTATTTCGCGGTTGCCGCGGACGCACAAGGGTGCGGAACCATTGAGAGTCCCCTCCTCACCTTGGACATCCTTGAAGGCATCGAAGCAGGCTCACTATCTGCGTCAGGCTCAGGAAATGACACCGGATTCTGCTTCGGAAGCGATGTCACCGTGACTTCAACAACCCCTTTAACGAACGCGGGGTATGACGTGCTGTGGAATGTTCAGGACGAATCCGGAAACGCAATTCCAGTGCAACAAAACGGTGCTTTGGAAATCACCATCGAATCCCTTTCGACTGCCGCAGCCGCGAACGTAACCTACACAACCGATGACGGCTGTTCTGCCGTTGAACTCGCCACACTCGAAATCCCGGTCCTACCCGCGTTATCGAATGTCACCATTGCATGGGATGAAGCCTTGAGCACGCTCTGCTACAATACTGCTCCAAGCACCGCTTCTTTGATGGTCAATCCCAACGAATTCACCACCATGGATTGGCAATGGAATGCGAACAACGGGCAAGGCAGCGAACCCATCTTTGGCGCCACCACCACCACCCTAACACCCTCCGCACTTAATTCAACTACCTCCTTCTCATTGAGCGGTGTATCAGCCGATGGTTGCGGCGCGGTCAACTCCAACTTGCTCATTGCCGAGGTATTTCCTGCGCTTCAGGCTCCTGTAATTGATTTTGAATCCACCGGAGAGAACGCACCCATTTGCTTCGGATCGGAGACGCCAATCTTGGAATTGGCGACTCCTCCCGCGACAGGCATGGATTTCACCTGGCAATGGGAGGCGGAGGGCACGGCCCTGGCAGGCCAAATCGCCCCTGTTCTTGAGCCGGTGGTTTTGGAAACTACCACAGCGTTTCAGCTCGCCGCAACGTCTATAGATGGATGTGGAACCATCACCTCGAATGCGGTTCCCGTTGAGGTGCTCCAGGAGATAACTCCCGGTGCCTTGAGTACATCTGCGGATACAATCTGTTATGGGTCCCCTTCCATCTTGACTTCTTCGACACCAACGGGAGCCGATGACAATTTTGATGTGAATTGGTATTACGGAACGGGATCCTCTCTGAATTACCTACCCACATGGCAAGGACTCGAACAAACGCTTCCGAACGCTGTAGAATCATTCTCCGCTTATGTCGCATACGAATCGCAATATGGATGTGGGACCGTTACCTCGGATACAGTGAACGTTCATGTCTACGAAGCGCTTGAGTCTGGGGTGCTTTCCGCATCACAAAGCATTTGCTACAACACCTCACCCGACCCACTTGCACTAAGCTCTGCGTCAGGTGGAAATGACTCCTTCGACTACACGTGGCAGATTTTGACTGAAGGGGCAAGTGAACCAGGTACAGGAGCTTATGGCACGATGTGGGGCCCAGGGCCTCTGCTCAGCACAATGGAGGTGAGCGTGGTGGCCGAAAGCACGGCAGGATGCGGATCGGTGGAGTCGAACACCATCGAAATTTATGTATTCGAAGAACTGCTCGCCGGAAGCATTTCCACGGTGGAGTCTCCCATTTGCTATGGGTTCACATCAGCGTTTAGCGCCAGTGATGCTCCATCTGGAGAAAACTTGAGTTATCAGTGGTGGCTGGAAGAGCTTGGTGAGAATTTCACGGAGTTACCGGGAGAGGTTGATTTATCGGGCGTTTCTCCAAGTCTCACTTCAACTTCAAACCTGGCCATTTCATACACCAGCGAGGATGGTTGTGGGACTGTCTGGTCCGAGCCTTCGCAAATTGAAGTCCTACCGCAATTGCAAGCACCTGAAATTATGCGCGAGGGATCTATCGAGACAATCTGTCACGGATATACCGGTCCAACAATTTCTAATGTGATCCCCGCAATGGGAGGAACGGAATCTTTTGATTACGCGTGGCAAATCCAAAACTCACTTGTCGACTGGACCACTGTTTCAACCAACTCGGACTTCTTCACGTTTGGTATCATGACGGAAACAACCTCCGTCCGTTTGGTAGCTACCTCCATAGCCGGGTGCGGTTTGGTCGTCAGCAATGAATTGACCATCCAGGTTTACGATGAAATCACTTCCGGCACAGCGAGTGGAGCGCAAACCATATGCTACGGCGACAATCCCGATGAGTTATCCACCACGAACACGGTTGGCGCCAACGGGCAATTCAGCTACCAATGGTATGCTGGGGCTCCACCATCACCTCTGACTGCAGAAACCAGCCAAACACTGAATCCGGGACCACTTTATGAAACCGCAACCTTCTTCGTAGTTGCAACAAGCGACATTGGTTGTGGGGCTGTCACCAGCAATGCCGTAGAAATTGCCGTTTGGGACGAACTCATTGCAGGCTCCCTATCCGAAGGCAATGCAGATACCCTGTGTTTTGGCAGCAGCGCTGTATTCAATGCCAACCCTGAAGTCAGCGGCAATGACATGCTTTACCAGTGGTATTTCGGTGAATACATCGAAAACCAACCGCCGGAAACGTTGACCCCAATGACTGGCGAAAACAGCTTGGCCTTGAATATCGATGATTTCAACGCCAGCTTTTGGCTGAGCCTGGAATACATTTCTCCTTACGGCTGTGGCAGTGAATTCGCGGTGCCCGTTTATTACCATGTGTTGCCGGAGATACAGTCTCCAACGGTCATGCTCGAGGGTGGGATTCAAGACACGTCGATTTGTTTCGACGCAACACCTCCGACCATGATTCAAACGTCTGGTGCTACCGGTGCGAACGGAGATTTTAGCTATGCCTGGGAAATCAGTTCCAATGGGGAATCCTGGAGCCTACTCGATGTTGAGACGGATACCATTCAACTCGCGGAGCTGCTCTGGAGTGACAACTTCATCCGAAACATTGGGACCAATCAGCTGTGCGGCAGTGTCGCTTCGCAGAACCTGTTCGTTCACGTCTACGATGAATTTGTACCCTCAGCCGCTGGAACATCCCAGTCAATATGCTATGGCACTGCGCCCACTGAATTGGAAGGCCTCGGTGCACAAGGAGGCGGGGAAATATACACCTACCAATGGGTGGAACTTACTGCTGGAGACACGCTCGTAATCCCGGAAGCCACAGCGACGATCTGGTCTGCCCCTGAACTCTATTCTGATGCGGCCTACATGCTCTACAGTGAGTCTTCACTGGGCTGCGGTGCTGGGTTCAGTGATGTTATCGCCGTGAGTGTTGCGGACTCGATGATAGCTGGTACAATCCAGATTAACGGACCCGAAGAATACTGCGCCGGTGAAACGGTCTCGTGGACAGCAATCGACGCAACTGGAGGACTTGGAGGATTCTCAACGAACTGGTATTATTCCAACCCCGACGACTTGGATTGGACTGTATTTACTGCCGACTTGCTCGATGCGACAACGCCATCATTATTCGACTCCACACTCGTCTACTTAGAATACATCAATGCATGTGGAACGGTCGTGTCCGATGAAGCATTGGCCATCGTGAATCCGCTGCCATCTCTCCCTTCTGCAGTTGGAAGCGTTGAACCATGTATCAACAGTTCCGACAACCTCATCGAAGCCTTTCCATTCGATTCGGGCTTGAACTACCATTGGGAATCGGCCGCGTCCAATGCCGAAATAACCAGCGGCGAAATGGGGCATCAGATTCTATTCAATGTAGACTCATCCGCCACTGAGTTGGATCTCGCATTCCTTTTGACCTTGGAAAATGATTCAACGACATGCCTCAACGATACAATCTACCAGATCACCACATCCACTGACGTGGCCCCAAGCCTTGGCGAAGTCATCAAGAAGCCCGGTATCAATATTTTGGTGTGCAGCGATAGCACGGATTGCGCACAATACAGCTGGGGCGCAATCAACATCGCAAGTGGTCAAGAGGAGCTCTTTGAGAATGGCGATGAACAGTACATCTTCATCGAAAATTTGGATCCGGAGTCTTGGTATTACTTCGTTGACGTCTGGTACGATTGCGGCGACGGCCCGGGCTGTATCACACGCATGTATTACAATTATCAGCCCTTCTTGGAGATCGAGGAAACCGAGTCCCCTCACTTTTCAGTCTATCCGAATCCGACGTACAGCCAGCTCAACATCACCTCGAGCAGCATGTGGACTGTTGGATGGGTAACGAATCCAATGGGGCAACGCGTTTTGGATTTCACGATGAATTCAACATTCATCGATGTAAGTACTTTGCCCGCTGGCCTTTACTTCCTTACCCTTCAATCTGCCACCGAGACAATTTCTACTCGAGCCTTCATTCGACAACAATGACAATCCGTTCCTTCACCCCCTTCCTTGCCATCGCATTCCTACTCTCCCTCACCGCCTGTGAATCCGAGGCGGAAAGACAAGCGCGTGAGGCCTTGGAGGAACAAGCTCGGGTCGAAGCCGAAGCGGAGCGTTTGCGATTGGAGGAAGAGCGACGCATCATCGAAGAAGCGCGCCGAAGGCAACAGGCGATTTGGAATGAATACTCCGAAAACAGCCTTGCTCGCGGCGCCAAGCCTTGGGCCAATTGCTTTGGCCGCTCCAATTCGTGCAATGGAAATGGGTGTTCTGAAATCGTCGTCAATGGTCCGAGTGGAAGCGATGTCGTGGTGCTGTTGAAGCAAAACGGAATCACGAAGCGCCACGCCTACATCCCCGCCGGCCGTAGCTACACCTTCAAGATCCCCAACGGTATGTGGCAACCCTTCTTCTACTAAGGCGAGGGATGGTATCCGGATAAGGAGATGAAGTCCCCCTCGTGCGCATCACTCAAAGGCGGATTTCTCGAAAACGAAGACTGGGACAAAGATTCGCCTGACTACCTCGAGGACATAATCATTACTTACACCTTGACCACCGTGGTCAACGGCAACTTCAGCACCCAAAACAGCAGTCAAAGCGAAGCGCTTTGAAGCGGGATGTACCGCCCGAATTCGTACGCAACGTAGC
>Ga0209630_10002761_pt1 | contig 16598 bp, 8 predicted proteins | sample COG_01_FD_184745 | JGI IMG/M metagenome (GOLD analysis project Ga0209630, IMG submission 184745) | Pelagic Microbial community sample from North Sea - COGITO 998_met_01 (SPAdes) (version 2) | ecosystem: Environmental > Aquatic > Marine > Neritic zone/Coastal water | place: Helgoland, sampling... | reverse complement strand
GATCCTGCGCGTCGACATCCTGCCCGAAGAGGTCGCGCTGAAATACGGTTATACCGCCGACCAGAAGGTGGTGAACTTCGTCCTGCGCCGCCGTTTCCGGTCGACCACCGTCGAACTCGCCGACCGTCAGGCGACCGACGGCGGCCGCAATACGCCGCAGGCCGAACTCGACCTGCTGACGATCCGTAGCGGCGCCCGCTTCAACCTGCACAGCACCTATCAGCAAAGCTCGGCGCTGACCGAATCGGAACGCGATATCCAGCTGGCGGCGACCGAGGGCGCGACCACCAATTTCGACCAGCGGCCGTTCCGCACCCTGCTGCCGTTCGGGCGCAGCTTCGGCACCAACGCCACCTACGCCCGCCCGATCGGCGACGTCTCCGCCTCGATCAACGGCGAGCTGACCGCGACGCAGTCGGTCGGCCGCTTCGGCCTGCCGCTCGATGCGGCGGGCGTGCCGATCAGCCGCGACCCCCTCGAACAGCGCAACAACGGCGTTACCGGCCATGTCGGCACCAGCTTCAACGGGCGGCTCAGCCCGCGCTGGCTGTGGACCGTCACCGGCGGCTTCGACCGGGCGGAAAGCAACACCTACACCGAACGCAGCGGCGACGGCGTGCCCAACCGCGCACGGTCGATCTCGAACAGCGGCGAGGTCGAGGCGCTGGTCAACGGCCCGCTGTTCAGCCTGCCCGCCGGCGACTTGTCGACCGCGATCCGCGTCGGCGCCGACACCAGCGATTTCACCAGCCGCTCGGTCCGCGGCGCGCTCGTCACCACCGGCGACGTCTCGCGCGACAGCGTCGACGGCCGCGTCAACATCGACGTGCCGATCGCCAGCCGCAGCCGCGCCGTGCTCAGCTGGCTCGGCAACCTGTCGCTGAACGGCAATGTCGCGGTCAACCGGCTGTCCGACTTCGGCACGCTGACCGCTTATGGCTATGGCCTCAACTGGGGCCCGATCGAGGGCGTGCGCGTGATCGGGTCGTTCAACCAGCAGGATATCGCACCCAGCGCCGCCCAGCTCGGCAACCCGGTCGTCGTCACCCCCAACGTCCGCGTGTTCGACTTCGTCCAGGGCCAGACAGTGACGGTGACGACGGTGACCGGCGGCAATCCCGCGCTCCGGTCGAGCGACCGCCGCGTCACCCGGCTCGCGCTCAACCTGAAGCCGTGGAGCAACAAGGACCTGACGCTCACCGCCAATTACACGAAACAGGACGTCCGCAACCCGATCCAGGGCCTCAGCTCGCCGACCGCGGCGTTCGAGGCGGCCTTTCCCGATCGCTTCATCCGCGACGAGGACGGCAACCTCGTCCGCGTCGATCGCCGCTCGACCAATTTCGCACGCTCGGAAAGCGAGAACATCCGCTGGGGGATCAATTTCTCCAAGCCGATCAAGTCGAAGATCCAGAAGCAGATCGAGGCGTTCCGCGCCGGTACCGGGCCGAACCCGTTCGCCGGCCTGCGCTTCCCGGGCGCCAACGGCCGTCCCGGCGAGGGCGGCCGCCCGGAAGGTACGCGCGACGGCGGCGCGCGCGAGGGGGGCGGGCGCGAGGGCGGCGCACCCCCGGCCGATGCGTCGGCCGCCGGCGGTACGCCACCGGGTGACGGCCAGTCGGGGACCGGGACGCCAGGCGAGGGCGGACGCCGCGGCGCGGGCGGTGGCGGTCGCGGCTTCGGTGGCGGCGGCTTCGGCGGCGGCGGCGGTGGTCGCGGCGGGCAGGGCGGCGGCCGTATCCAGTTCGCGCTCTACCATACGTGGAATCTGACCAGCCGGGTGACGGTGGCGAACGGCGGGCCGGTGCTCGATGCGCTGAATGGCGACATCATCGGCTCGTCGACCAGCGACGGCCAGTCGCGCCACGAGTTCGAGGGGCAGGCGGGCTATTCGAACAACGGCCTCGGCGTGCGCCTGTCGGCCAATTACGCGACCGGCACCCGCGTCAACGGCGGCACCGCCGCCAATCCGCAGCCGCTGCGCTTCGACGGGCTGGCCACCGCCAACCTGCGCCTGTTCGCCGACCTCGGCCAGCAGCTCGCGCTGGTCAAGGCGCACCCCTGGGTCCGCGGCGCACGCGTCACCCTGTCGGTCGACAATGTCTTCAACAGTCGCCAGCAAGTCCGCGACGCGACCGGCGTGACGCCGATCACCTACCAGCCCGACTATCGGGATCCGTTGGGGCGGACGGTGCGGCTGAGCCTGCGCAAGCTGTTCTTCTGATCGGCCTGCCCTTTCGAACGTCGCATCACCGCACCGGCGATCCGACGTTCGGGAGGGTCGCTTCCTCCGCCTTGGGCATCTTGCCGAACAATGCGCGGTCGGCGGGGCCGAACGCCCATTTCCACAGCACGAACAGATAGGTGGCGGCGATCGCCGGTTCGCCGACGAGCAGTTCGACCCATTCGAGGCGGTGCGGCAGCGCGGTGAACAGGCTGCCGACCACCACCGCCGCGATCACCGCCCACAGCAGCGGCCAGCGCCACGGCGATACCGGTGCGGCGAGGATGCGGCCGAGCAGCGTCGCCTTGATGATCGATGTCAGCCCGACGCTGACCATCAGTGCCACCGCCGGCCCTGCGGCCTGCCACGTCGTTGGCCAGCCCGCCTCGCGCATCGCGCCGATCAGCAGGAAGCTCAAGGCGATCTGCACCGCCAGCATGACGATCGAGATCACCAGATTGCGGTGTCGCGCGGTATAGACCAGCGCCGATTCGCACACCGCCCCGGTCGAGGCGAACACCTCCGCGGTCAGCAGGAATCCCAGCGCCGCGCTGCCCGCGACGAACTGTGGGCCGACGACGCCCATCACCGCCTCCGCGGGGATCGATCCCATCAGCGCAAGGCCGGCCTGCGCCGCCATGATCCAGAAGGCGACCTGCCGCACCTGATTGGCGATCGCGGCCCGGTCGTTCACCGCGAGGCTCTGCGTGATGACGGGGCCGAGGATCGGATCGAAGCTGGTCTTCAGCTTCTGCGGCAGCGATGCGACCTGCTGCGCCATGTAATAGATGCCGACTACCTTGGGTTCGAACATCACGCCGAGGATGAAGCGATCGACGTTGCGGCTGCCCCATTCCAGCGCATCCGCGCCGGCGAGCGGCGCATTGGCGCGGGCGAGCGCGAACAGCGGCGCGATCCGCGGCGACCAGCCGTGCGGCAGGCCGTAGCTGCGCAGGAACGGCACCATGCTGGCGATCAGCGCCGCGATCATCGACGCGACATAGGACAGCACCAGCCCGTCCTTGATCGTGAAGAACGAGAAAACCCAGGCCGCGATCGAGATCGTCCACGGCTCCACCACCGCGCGCGCGGTCACCGCGGCCTTGACGTTGTGGCGATAGGCGAGCGCGGCGAGGCTGACGTCCGACCATGCCACCGCGACGATGATGCACGGCAGGAACCGGTCGAGCCCGGTCACCTGCGTATTGGCGTACATCACCTCGGGAAAGGCGATCAGCACGCCGCTCGCCGCGATCGACAGGACGAAGGCGAGCGCCAGTGCGTCCCACACCACGCTGGCATGCGGCTGGTCGGAAGAGGACAGCGCCTGCGCGAGGCCGCGCTTGAGACCGAGGGTGGCGACCAGCGCGGCGAGTTCGACGACGACCACCGCCAGCGCGAACCGGCCGACGAGGTCCGGCCCGTACAGGCGCCCCGCGATGAACAGGAACGGGATGCGCGCGGCTAGCCGTAGCACGAAGCCGGCGATGTTGGTCCGACCGCCCTTGGCGAGCGCGTCGATGTCGTTGGTTTCGGTCACGGGTTGGCGATCATCAACGCGCCGCCCTCACCCTCACCCTGCGCCGCCTGCGGCGTCTTCTCCCTCTCCCGATGGGAGAGGGAGGGAGGCGCGTAGCGCCGGAAGGGTGAGGGTGAGCGCGAACCGCTGGCGGTCAATGCGCCGCTCCCCAGCTCGCACCGGTGCCGATCTCGATTCCCAGCGGCACCGACAGCGTCACCGCGGGTGCGGCCGCCTCGGCCATCACCCGCTCGATCACCGGCTTCGCGGCCGCAACGTCGCCCTCTGGCAGCTCGAACACCAGTTCGTCGTGCACCTGCAACAGCATCTGCACGTTCGTCAGCCCGGCCGCGGCCAGCGCCGGTTCCATCCGCACCATCGCGCGCTTGATGATGTCCGCACACGTGCCCTGGATCGGCGCGTTGATCGCGGCGCGCTCGGCGCCCTGGCGTTCGTGTTGCACCTTGGATCTGATCCGCGGGAAATGTGTCTTGCGGCCGAACAGGGTGGTGGTGAAGCCGCGCTCGCGCACCGTCTGCGTGGTTTCGGCGATGTAGGTGTTGATGCCGGGGAAGCGTTCGAAATAGCGGTCGATCATCGCCTGCGCCTCGTCGGCGCCGACGTCGAGCCGTCCGGCCAGCCCCCAGCGGCTGATCCCGTAGAGGATCGCGAAGTTGATCGTCTTGGCGCGTCCGCGGGTGTCGCGGTTGACCTCGCCGAACAATTCCATCGCGGTCAGGCTGTGGATGTCGTCGCCATTGGCGAACGCCTCGCGCAGCGCCGGTACGTCGGCCATATGCGCCGCCAGCCGCAGCTCGATCTGCGAATAATCGGCGGCGAGGATGACGTTGCCCGGCTCCGCGACGAAGGCGTCGCGGATCTGCCGCCCGACCTCGGTACGGATCGGGATGTTCTGCAGATTGGGCTCGGTCGACGACAGCCGCCCGGTCTGCGCGCCGGTCAGCGAATAGCTGGTGTGGACGCGGCCGGTCTTCGGGTTGATCTGCGCCTGCAAGGCATCGGTGTAGGTGTTCTTGAGCTTCGACAATTGCCGCCAGTCGAGCACCCGCGCCGCGATCTCCGCGCCCGGCGAATCCTTGTCGGCGGCGATCCGTTCGAGTTCGGTGACGTCGGTCGAATAGACGCCGGACTTGCCCTTGCGCCCGCCCTTGATCCCCATCTTCTCGAACAGGACGTCGCCCAGCTGCTTGGGGCTGCCGATCGTGAAGGGCGCGCCGGCGAGGCCGTGGATCACCGTCTCGAGCCCGGCGATCTGCCCGCTGAATTCGGCGGAGAGCGCGGACAGCCGCTCGCGATCGACCTTGATCCCGCGCATCTCCATCCGCGCGATCACCGGGATCAGCGGCCGGTCGACCATCTCGTAGACACGCGTCGAACCCTCGGCGGGCAGGCGTGCCTTGAACCGTTTCCACAACCTGTACGTGACGTCGGCGTCCTCGGCGGCGTAGCGGGTCGCGGCCTTCAGATCGATCTCGTGGAAGCCGCGCTGCGACTTGCCGGTGCCGACCACGTCCTTGAACGCGACGCAGCTGTGCGAGAGATGCGCCGCGGCGAGTTCGTCCATGCCATGGCCGTGCAAGCCGGCGTCGAGGTCGAAGCTCATCACGATCGTGTCGTCGTGCGGCGCGATCGCGATGCCGCGCTGGCCGAGCACGATCATGTCGAACTTCAGATTGTGGCCGATCTTGAGGACCGAAGGGTCCTCCATCAGGTCCTTCAGCCGGGCGAGCGCTGCGGCGACGTCGATCTGCACCGGCACCTCGGCGAGCAGGTCGTTGCCGCCGTGGCCGAGCGGGATGTAGCAGGCGAGATTGGGATGCAGCGCGAGGCTGACGCCGACCAGCTCGGCCTGCGTCGCGTCGGTCGAGCTGGTTTCGGTATCGACCGCGATCCAGCCCTGATGCCGGGCGAGCGTGATCCAGCGGTCGAGCGCGTCGAGATCCTGCACCGTCTCGTAGCCGTCCAGATTGCAGGGCGGGTCCTCCTCCATCGGCACGTCCGCGGGCGCGGCGACGGGGGCGTCGGCGACCTGCCCGAGCTTGGCGAGCAGCGAACGGAAGCCGTGATGTTCGAGGAAGGCGCGCAGCGGCGCGTCGGGGATCCCCTTCAGTGCCAGGTCCTCGAGCGGTTCGGGCAGCGCGACGTCGCAGCGCAGCGCCACCAGCTCGCGGCTGAGCCGTGCCATGGCCGCATGCTCGATCAGATTGTCGCGCAGCTTGCCCTTCTTCATCCCCTCCGCGGCGGCGAGCACGGATTCGAGGTCGCCGTGTTCGAGGATCAGCTTGGCGGCGGTCTTGGGGCCGACACCGGGCACGCCCGGCACGTTGTCGACGCTGTCGCCCATCAGCGCGAGCACGTCGCCCAATTGCGTCGGGGTGATGCCGAAGAACTTCTCCGCGACATGGTCCGCGCCGAGCCGGCGATTGTTCATCGTGTCGTACAGGTCGAGCCCCGGCTCGATCAGCTGCATCAGATCCTTGTCGGAACTGACGATCGTCACCTGCCACCCCTGCGCCAGCGCCGCCTTGGCATAACAGGCGATGATATCGTCCGCCTCCAGCCCCTCCGTCTCGATGCACGGCAGCGAGAAGGCGCGCGTCGCATCGCGGATCATCGGGAATTGCGGGACGAGGTCCTCGGGCGGCGGCGGCCGGTGCGCCTTATACTGGTCGTACAGGTCGTTGCGGAACGTCTTCGACGATTTGTCGAGGATCACCGCCATGTGCGTCGGGCCTTCGGCGGCATGGACCTCGTCGGCCAGCTTCCACAGCATCGTCGTATAGCCATAGACGGCGCCGACCGGCTCGCCATGCTTGTTGGTGAGCGGCGGCAGCCGGTGATAGGCGCGGAAGATATAGCCCGAGCCGTCGACGAGGTAGAGATGGGGCATCGCGCATGCGTTTAGCGGATTGCCGGGGCGGCACCAACCGATCGTTGCGGGGGCCGCCGGGGTCGGAGCGGGTGTGGCTTCGGGGCAACAATCCGCCCGACATCGGGCATGGGATCAGGCGGTGCGGTTGCCCGCATAATCCGCGACCGCCGCGGCGACCGCCTGGATCAGCTGCTGGCGTTCGCGGATCGGCCGGCGGCTGTCGCCGATCATCACTGCGATCGCATAGCGGCGGCCGTCCGGCGCGGTGAGCAGGCCGACGTCGTTGAAGCCGGCGTTGCGCGTGCCGAGGTCCTGCCCGGTGCCGGTCTTGTGCGCGATCTTCCACCCCGCGGGCAAGGCGGCGCGCAGGCGGGCGCGTCCGGTCACCGACGCGCCCATCGTGTCGAGCAGGATACGCGTCGAGGTTTCGGTGAACAATTCGCCGCGCGCCAGCCGCGCGATCGCATCGGCGATGGCGAGCGGGGCGGCGCCGTCGGGCGGATCGTTGACATAGGCGTCGAGCGCGGCGGCGCGCACCTCCGGCGCCAGCCGCGAGCGGGCGAGTTCGAAGCTGTTGCCGGTCGACAGCGACTGGCTCCAGGTCAGCCCGGCGGTCTTCGACTGGAGCAGCCGCTCGCCCGGGCCGAAGCGGATGTCGCCCAGCTGCTTCCGCTCGATCATCCCGCGCACCGCCATCGGCCCGCCGACATAGGTCAGCAGCCGGTCGTTGGCGGTGTTGTCGCTGTGCGTCAGCGCGCGGGTGAGGAGTTCGCCGACCGTCGTCTGATAGCCCGCGCCCTTAACCAGCATCGCGATCGGCTGATGGAACAGGGTCAGATCCTCGGGCCGGACCACCACCGGATCGTCGAGCCGTGCCTTGCCCTGGTCGCGCAGGTCCATCAGCGTCATCGCGACCCACAATTTGCTGACCGATTGCTGCGGCATGCGGGCGCGCGCGCCGGGGGAGGCGATCGTCCAGCCTTCGTCCACCGCGCGGATCGCGATGCCGAACTTGCCGTCGAAGCCGCGCGCCAGCGTGTCGACCGCCGCCGTCAGCTGCGCCGGGGCGACACGATGCGCCGGCGGTGCGGCGGCGGGGATCGGAATCGACACCTCGACCGGCGCCGCGACGCTCGGCGCCGGCCCGCTGGCGTTCGGCCGCGAGGTCGAACCGCAGCCCGCCGCTGCCGCGCACAGGCCGGCGATCAGGATCAATCGGGCCGAACGGCCGTACGCTGTCATACTGTGGACGAGGCCCCGCTACACACGGTGGCGATCCTTATCCACGGATTGTCGCGCGGGAACCGAAGGTTGCAGCCGCTGCGATGAAGCGCATCGCCGGCACGCCGAGTTGCGCCGCGCAACATCGGCGTGAGGGGTCAGCGATCCAGCGCGAGGCTCTTCGACGCCTGTTCGAACAGATCCCGCGACAGGCCCGGCGTCGCGACGATCCGCTCCAGCTCGGCCCGCATCAGCGCCGACCGCGCCGCATCGAACCGCCGCCAGCGCCCGAGCGGCGGCAGCAGCTTCGCCGCGGTCTGCGGGTTGAGCTTGTCGAGCGCGATCAGCTGGTCGGCGAGGAAGCGATAGCCCGAGCCGTCGGCGACGTTGAAGGCACGCTGGTTGGCGCCATAGGCCCCGACCAGCGAACGCGCGCGATTGGGGTTGGCGAGCGTGAAATCGGGATGCCGCGCCAACTCCGCCACCAGCCGCCCGGTATCGTCACGCGACGACAGCGCCTGCGTCTGGAACCATTTGTCGATCACCAGCCCGTTCCTGGCATAGCGATTGTAGAAGATGTCGAGCGCCGCCTCGCGTTCGTCCGCATAGCCGCTGGCGAGCGTGGTCAGCGCGCCCTGGCGATCGGTCATATTGTCCGCCGTCTCGAACTGGCGGAAGGCGATCGTCGCCGCATCCGCCGCGCCGCTCGCCGCGATATAGCCGAGCGCGACGCTGCGCAGGCGGCGATGGCCCTTGGCCGCCGGAGTATAGACATAGGGGCCGGTCGGCGCCTGCTCATAGGCGTCGCGCCACTGGTCGGCGAGCCGGACGCCGAGGTCGCGGCGCAAGCCCTCGCGTGCCCGATGGATCGCGTCGGGATCGACCAGCGCCAGCTGGTCGCCGACGAAGCTTTCGGACGGCAGCAGCACCGCCTCGGCGACGAAGGCGGGGTCGAGCGCGCGGTCGGCGAGCGTGTTCGACACCGCGGTGACGACCGCGTCATGATCGCCGTCGCCCTCGATCACCGCGGCGACCAGCGTATCGAGCATCAGCTGCTGCATCGCCTCGTAGCGCGCGAACGGATCGTCGTCGTGCGCGCTGAGGAAGCCGAGTTCGGCGGCACTGCGGTCGCTTTCGATGATGACCGGCGCGGAGAAACCGCGGTTGATCGACAGGACGGGGCGTTCGGTGATGCCGTCGAACACCATCGTGCTGGCGGGCTGGTCGAGGAGGAGCAGTTGCTCCTCGCCGAGCGCGCGGCCGGTCTCGCTGCCGAACAGCTTGATACGTAGCGGCAGCACCATCGGGCGCTTGTCGGGCTGGCCCGGCGTCCCCGGCACGTGCTGCGCCAGCCGCAGCGTGGCGCGGCCCTCGCCCGCCTCATGCGCGAGGCTGGCGGCGACGCGCGGCGTGCCGGCCTGGCTGTACCAGAGGCGGAATTGCGACAGGTCCTTGCCGCTCGCCTCTTCCATGCTGGCGACGAAATCCTCGCAGGTCGCAGCCGTGCCGTCGAAGCGGCTGAAATAGAGGTCGGTCGCCGCCCGGAACGCCTGCGGCCCCAGGATCGTCGCCATCATGCGGATCAGCTCCGCGCCCTTGTTGTAGATGGTCGCGGTGTAGAAGTTGCTGATCTCGAGGTAGCTTTCCGGGCGCACCGGATGGGCGAGCGGGCCGGCATCCTCCGGGAACTGCGCCGCACGGAGCCCGCGCACGTCCTCGATCCGCTTGACCGCGGCCGAGCCCTGATCGGCGGAAAAGCCCTGGTCGCGATAGACGGTGAAGCCTTCCTTGAGGCTCAGCTGGAACCAGTCGCGGCAGGTGATGCGATTGCCCGACCAATTGTGGAAATATTCGTGCGCGACGACCGCGGCGATCGCGTCGTAATCGTAATCGGTCGCGGTGTCCGGATCTGCCAGAATATACCGGCTGTTAAAGATGTTGAGGCCCTTGTTCTCCATCGCGCCGAAGTTGAAGTCGTCGACCGCGACGATGTTGAACACGTCGAGGTCGTATTCGCGGCCGTAAACGCGCTCGTCCCACGCCATCGACAGCTTGAGCGCGTGGAGCGCGTGATGCGTCTTGTCGATGTCGGCGGCGCGGACCCAGATGCCCAGCGCGACCTCGCGGCCCGAACCGGTGACGAAGGTGCCGCGGTTGACCGCGAGATCGCCCGCGACCAGCGCGAAGAGATAGGAGGGCTTGGGGAAGGGATCGTTCCATTCCGCCCAGTGGCGGCCGTCCGGCGCGGGGCCGGCATCGACCGGATCGCCATTGGCGAGCAGCACGGGATAGCGCCGCGCATCCGCCTCGAGCCGGACGCTGTAGCGGCTCAGCACGTCGGGCCGGTCGGGGAAGAAGGTGATCCGGCGGAACCCCTCCGCCTCGCATTGCGTGCAGAGGTTGCCGCCGCTGGCATAGAGGCCCATCAGCTGCGTGTTGCGCTCCGGCGCGATCTCGACCTCGGTCTCGACCGCGTGCGCAGCGCCGCGCAGCGGGATGACGAGCTGTTCGCCCTCGATCCGCCAGTCGTCGACCGCGACGCCGTCGACGCGGACCGCCAGCGGCTGCTGCCCGGCGCCGTCGAGCCGCAGCGGCTCGTCATGGTCGCCGTTGCGCGTCACCGACAGCGTCGCGGTGACGCGGGTGGCGGCGGCGTCGAGATCGAAGACGAGGCGCGTGTCCGGCACCAGCCATGCGGGCGGCCGGTAATCGTGGCGGCTGATCGCGCCGGCGGCGTCATGGGCGGGATAGGCGATGGCTTGCGAAACGTCGAGCATGACACCTTTATAGGAGCGTGCGCCTGCGCTGCCAGTCATTCGTTCCGGCCGGCGGCGATCGGCGGCTTGCGCGGGACGGCGGCGCTGGTACGCTGGCGCATCTCCACATCGGGACCCTCTGTCGCATGATCCGTATCTCGCGCGTGCTCGCCGCGCTGGCGCTCACCTCGTCCGCGTTCGCCCACACCATTCCGCAGACCGCGGCGCCGCAAACCGCCAAACCGGCCGTCGCTCCAGCCCCAGCGCCGCGCGATCCGGCGGCGACCAACGCGCTGCTGACGGCACCCTTGCCCGCCGATCAGGCGGCGATGAAGGCGCATGTCCTGTTCCTCGCGTCCGACGCGATGAAGGGGCGCGAGGCGGGCAGCCCCGAATTCGACATCGCCGCGCAATATGTCGCCGCGCAATTCTATGCCGCGGGCCTGCGCCCCGCCGGCGACGACGGCGGCTATCTGCAACGCGTGCCGCTGGTCACCTACAAGGCGGCGGACCAAGGTGCGATGGTCTGGTCCGGGGCGAGGGGCGCGCCGCAGCCGCTGGTCTTCGGCGAGGATTACATTCCCGCCGCCAATCCGGCGCGCGCGGACACCGTCGTCTCCGCCCCGGTGGTGTTCGCCGGGCGCGGCATCGTCGCGCCGCAGCTGGGCGTCGACGATTATGCGGGCGTCGACGTGCGCGGCAAGATCGTCGCGCTCTTCGGCGGATCGCCGACCACCTTTCCCGGCGAGGAGCGGTCCTATTTCGGATCGGCGGCGACCAAGGCGCAGATCGCCGCGGCGCGCGGTGCGGTCGGCATCGTCATGCTCGACGCGCCCCGCCCCGGCGGCCGCGAACGACCGTTTTCGGCGCTGGCGGCGGGCTATGCCAATCCCCGCATGACCTGGGCGACGCCGGCGGGCACCGGCAGCAGCCCCGCTCCGTCGACGCCGGTGCTCGGCACGCTCAGCCAGGCGGGCGCCGCGAAGCTGTTCGCGGGCAGCGCCACGCCCTGGGCGGCGATCGTCGCCCAGGCGAAGACCGACAATCCCCGCTATACCGCGACGCCGCTCGCCGGATCGCTGACCGCGACGACGCGCACCGCCTTCGTCGCCGCGGCGAGCAGCAACGTCGTCGGTATCGTGCCCGGCAGCGACCCGGTGGTCGGCAAGGAGGTCGTCATCCTGTCGGCGCACCTCGACCATATCGGCGTCTCGCCCGCAGCCGCCGGCGATGCGCCCGACCGCGACCGGATCAACAACGGCGCGCTCGACAATGCGATCGGCATCGCCAGCCTGATCGAGGAGGCAAAGCGCTTCACCGCGAGCGGTACGCCGCCGAAGCGGACGGTCATATTTCTGGCGGTGACGGGCGAGGAAAAGGGGCTGGTGGGATCGAGCTGGTTCGTCGATCACCCGACCGTGCCGATCGCCAGCATCGTCGCGGACGTCAACCTCGACATGCCGGTGCTGCTCTACCGGTTCGAGGACATGATCGCCTTTGGCGCGCAGCGGTCGACGCTGGGGCCGATCGTCACCAAGGCGGTGAACGGCGTCGGCGTCGGCCTGTCGCCCGATCCGATGCCCGAACAGGGGTTCTTCACCCGGTCCGACCATTTCAACTTCGTGCGCAAGGGGATTCCGTCGGTGTTCCTGTGGCCCGGCATCAAGGGCGCCGGGCGCGCGCCGTTCGAGGATTTCCTTGCCAACCGCTATCACCGCCCGGGCGACGACCTGACGCAGCCGATCCTGTGGGATCAGGGCGTGCGCTTCGTCGCGACCAATTACGCCATCGCGCGCGAGATCGCCGACGGCGCGGCACGCCCGGTGTGGAACACGGGCGATTATTTCGGGACGACCTACAAGGGGCCGATGGCGAAATAGGCGGAGGCACGCGGTCATAAACGCGAACGGCGGCCGTGCGGAAGGGTGGGCCCCGGAACGGGTCCGGGGTGACGAAGGGGAGCGAACCATGGGTCATCTGTACAAGCGGAGAGCTGGATGCTCCTGATCTTCGGGCTCGGCTATACCGCCGGCCGTATCGCCGCGGCGTGGCCGGGGGTGACGATGGGGACGACGCGCGACGGGCGGGACGGCACGTTGCGCTTCGACGACGCGGCCGCGGTACGGCCCGCGATCGCGGCGGCAACGCATATCCTGTCGTCGGTGCCGCCGGAGGGCGATGTCGATCCCGTGCTGGCCCGCTACGGCGATGCGCTGGACGGGCGATGGCTCGGCTATCTGTCGTCGACCGGCGTCTATGGCGATGCCGGCGGGGCATGGGTGGACGAGGCCGCGCCGACCGGCACGGGCCGCCGGTCGGCGCGCACCGCCGCCGATGCGGCGTGGCTGGAGCGCGGCGCCCGCGTCTTTCGCCTGCCCGGCATCTATGGCCCCGGCCGCTCGCCGCTGGAGCGGGTGCGCGCGGGGCGGGCGCATCGCGTCGGCCTGCCCGATCAGGTGTTCAGCCGCGTCCATGTCGACGATATCGTCGCGGGCGTGTTCGCCGCGCTCAACGCGCCGGCGGGGGCCTATAACCTCGCCGACGATCTGCCGTGCGCGCAGGACGATGTCGTCGCCTATGCCGCGCAGCTGCTGCGCCTGCCGCCGCCGCCGCTGGTCGATATCGCGACGCTGTCGCCGATGGCGCGCGGTTTCTATGCGGAGAACCGCCGCGTCGCGAACGGCAAGGCGAAGCGGGTGCTCGGCTGGCGGCCGGCGTGGCCGACCTATCGGTTGGGTCTGCGCGCCCTCAACGCGATGACCAGCCCGATGCCCGCCAGCGCCCCGCCCGCGGCGGCGAGCGGCGACCAGCGATAGCCTTCGAACAGGGTCGACAGCAGCATCGCGATCACCGGCACGATGACGCTGGAATAGGCCGCCTTGGCCGGGCCGATCACGCGCAGCACGCGATAATAGAGGGGGAAGGCGAGCGCCGATCCCGCCAGCCCGAGATAGAGGATGCCCGCCCAATAGCCCGTGCGCATCTCGATCACCGGCGGGCCGGTCAGCCACCAAGCGATCGCGCCGTCGAGCCCTGCGCCGATCAGCATCGCCACCGCCAGCGTCGCCATCATCGGATAGCGTTTGGCGGTCGGCGTCGCCTGCAGCACATTGGCCATCGACGCGGCGAGGATCGCCATGCCGGTGAAGCCGATGCCGGCGAGCGTTGCGGCGGTGCCGGCCGGTCCGGTCCGCGCCTCGTGCACGAACAGCAGCGCGATTCCCGCCATCGCCACCGCCGACCCCGCGATCAGCTGCCCGCCCATCCGCTGCCCGAGCAGCACCCGTGCGAACAAAGCGTTCGGCACCAGCAGGATCGCGAACACCACCGCGACCAGCCCCGAGGTGATGTGATGTTCGGCGCGATAGACGAAATTGAAGTTGAGGCAGAATTGCAGCAGGCCGATCGCCGCGGCGAACACCCAGCCGCGCCCGTCCAGCACGAAGCGTTCGCGCTTCACCATCGCCACCACCGCCATCGCGAGGCCGGCGACGATGAAGCGATAGGTCACCGACCAGCTCGGCGGCACGACACCCAATTGGTCGCGGATCACCAGCCACGTCGACCCCCAGATCAGCGTGACCAGCGCGAAGGGGACGAGGATCGCCGCGCGCGTCGACCGGGGCGGCGGCGCCTGCGTCACAGTTGCGTGATCGCCTGCGCGAGCAGCGCGACCTGCTCCGCCGGGCTGTCCCAGGCGGTCACCAGCCGGATCTCGCCCGCCGCCCAGTCGTAGAAGTCGAACCCCTGCGCGCGCAGGGCGGCGGCCTCGTCGGGGGTGGCGCGCAGGAAGACCTCGTTCGCCTCGACCGGATGGACCAGCCGCGCACCGGCCGCGGCGGCGATGGTGGCGGCGCTGGCGTTGGCGGCGCGGGCGTTGTCCAGCCACAGGTCGTCGTCGAGCATGCTAAGCACCTGCGCCGCCAGATAGCGGCCCTTGGAAACCAGCAGCCCGGCACGCTTGCGCCGGTGCAGCGTCGCGCCGGCCAGTCCGGGCTTGAAGAACACCAGCGCCTCCGCGCTCATCGCGCCGTTCTTGACGAAGCCGAAGCTGAGCGCGTCGACACCCGCCTGCCACGTCACCTCGGCCGGCGTGCAGCCCAATGTGGCGACGGCATTGGCGAAGCGCGCGCCGTCCATGTGCAGGCCGAGGCCGCGCTCGCGTGCCAGCGCGCCGATCGCGGCGACCTCGTCGGGGGTGTAGACCCGGCCATATTCGGTGGCGTTGGTGATCGAGACGGCATGCGGCTGCACGCGATGGACGTCGTTGGCGATGGCATCGATCACCGTGGCGATCGTGTCGGGCGTCAGCTTCGCGCCCTCGCCGTCGGCGAGGTACAATTTGGCGCCATGGGTGTAGAATTCGGGGGCGCCGCCCTCGTCGTTCTGGATATGCGCGTCGCGATGGCAGACGATGCCGCCATGCGGCGGGCAGAGCGCGGCAAGCGCGAGGCAATTGGCCGCCGTGCCGGTCGGCACCCAGATCGCGGTCACTTGCGTGCCGAACAGATCCGACAAACGGCCGTCGAGCGCCTGCGAGCGCGCGTCGCCGTCATAGGCGGTGTCGAGCCCGTTGGCCTCGGCCAGCGCCGCCATGACCTTGGGATGGACCGGGGCGGCATTGTCGGAGAAGAAACGCATGGGTGTCGCTCTGCTGCCGCCCGCGTGCAGCGTCAACCGGCCTATCGCCATCGCCGTGCAGCTTGCTAAGCGGGGCGCAAAGGGGATCATCTATGCGCCATCTGATCGCGAGCCTGCTGCTCGCCGCCGTTTCGACACCCGCGCTCGGTCAGGCGCTGCCGCCGCCGGTGCCACTGCCCGGCGACGGGGCGGAGGATGCGCGGCTGAAGCGTCTGTTCTACGACAGCGACGAACGCGATCTGATGCTCGACCCGATCGGCGCGATCCTGCGCGGCGACATGCGCTATGCGGACCGGTTCGGCGATTATCTGACCGATGCGGCGACGGCGCGCGAGAAGCGCAATCTTGAGGCCGATCTCGCCGCGCTGACGGCGATCGACCGGGCGAAGCTGACCCGGGTCGACCAGCTCGCCTATGACGTGTTCCGCCACACGGCATCGGTGAACCTGCGCGGCTACGACCCCGCGATCCAGTCGGTGACGCGGCTGCTGCCGATCAACCATTTCGGCGGCTTCCAGACCTTCTATCCCGATTTCGCCAGCGGCAAGGGCGGCGCGCCGTTCAGGACGGTCGCCGATTACGACAACAATCTGAAGCGCAACGCCGGCTATGCCGCGCTGTACGATCGCGCGATCGCGCGCTTCCGCGAAGGCATGGCGAAGGGGATCGTCCACCCGCGGCTGGTGGTCGAGAACATGATCGCGCAGTTCGATAACCTGATCGCGCAGGGCGTGGAAGGATCGGTGTTCTACGCGCCGGTGACGATGTTCCCCGCCGACGTGCCCGCCGCCGACCGCCAGCGGCTGACCGCTGCCTATGCCGCGCAGATTCGCGACGTCATCACCCCCGCGCACCGGCGGATGCGCGATTTCCTGAAGACCGACTATCTGCCCAGGGCGCGGGCGACGGTGGGCCTGTCGGCGATGCCGGGCGGCGCGGCGCTCTACGCCTACCGGATCGAGCAGAGCACGACGCTGCCGCTGCAGGCGGAGGCGGTGCACCGGCTCGGCCTGTCCGAGGTGGCGCGGATCACCGCGGAGATGGAGGCGCAGAAGACGGCCGCGGGCTTCAAGGGCACGCTGCCGCAGTTCTTCGACTATCTGCGCACCGAAAAGCGCTTCCAGCCGAGCAGCGCCGACGCGGTGCGGCGCGATTACGAGGCGATCGGCAAGCGCATCGACGCGCGCGTCCGCGAACAGTTCGCGCTGATCCCCAAGACCCCGCTCGAGATCCGCCCCGTCCCCGACTATCGCGCCAAGAGTGATGCGGCGGGCAGCTATCAGGACGGCACGCCCGACGGCAAGCGGCCCGGCGTCTTCTACTACAACACCTACGACCTGCCGA
>Ga0209630_10002759_pt1 | contig 16602 bp, 14 predicted proteins | sample COG_01_FD_184745 | JGI IMG/M metagenome (GOLD analysis project Ga0209630, IMG submission 184745) | Pelagic Microbial community sample from North Sea - COGITO 998_met_01 (SPAdes) (version 2) | ecosystem: Environmental > Aquatic > Marine > Neritic zone/Coastal water | place: Helgoland, sampling... | reverse complement strand
AAAAAGTGGTAACCCCTCAAAGATCTCGGACATGAGGGCAACAGCAGATACTTTCCGAAAGGATTCAGTTTTATGGAAATATCAACAATTACAGAACATAAAGATCTTAGAATGATCCAAAATTATACAAATTTAAGAGCAGAAGATTTAGCTAAAAAGTTGGGGTGAACTAATGTTAGTTAGATTATTCAGGGGAATACATTGGATATTGTTTTTTGCCTTTCTCGGTTCATGGGGTCTATTCCTTCTAGCAATAATAGATGGTGGCACTGATAAAGCTGTTAGAGGCTTAGATAATATGCTTGATGGTAAACTAGGATTAGGGGGGATGCTAATCTCAGGAACAATGACTTGGATACCACCGGTATTTCTATTTGTAGATTATGTTGTTAATGGCGAGTGGACCTTATACCCTTGGAATAGAAAAAAAGATTAGAAAATTTCGAGAAAAAGGTATTGAAACTGTGATGTTCAAATCATTTATAATTTTGTATTACCATTTTTTTAAATCCTTCGCTTGGCCATTCAACTATCATACTTATTTCAGGCTTATCATATTTTAATTTCATAAATTCATTTATTATATTCTTTGAAAATAAATTTCCTTCCAAATAAATCTCTTTAATGTCCTCGTGAGTATAAGCCCAATCAATAATTTTTTTTCCGCTTACATCAGTCAATCCACAATCTACAAACGCTATTGTTGAAGTAGATTTTGGGAGGGCTTTAATAATAAAATCTAACCCATTATCGCCTAAATCTTTATTAAAGCTCATGCTTATTGTATCTAGTAATGGCCCATTACTTTGTTTAATCTTTTCAATAGCTTTAGAGATTTTTTTTGCATCTAAACTATTTAAGCTAGCTCTCCTTATTATCAGATTATAACTGCCGACGTTGTTTCTTCGCAATTTTAATTCTTCAGCAATTTTCAAAGATTTTGGTTTATTTATTTCAACAAGTGCATCGATTAAATGATTTATGGGTTGGTTGTTAAATGTGGTTGAAGCATTTAAATTAAAAATAGATAATAAAACTGTAACAGCTATTATTATCATAGCCAGCACTTGAATTTTGATGCGATTAGTTACTTCTGGTTTTTTAAAAGCCTTTTGGCCGAGCATGATAAGCGTCATTCTCTATTTCCTATCATCTAACTTTTTAACTATCTATAATGATATATAAACCTAATTCTTCTAAGTAATTTAGAGGAATGCAGTTTAACCATCTCAATCAATAGTTGTAAACTTTAACAAATAACACAGCTGTTAAATATTTTAGATATAATTGTCATAAAAGAAAACATGGATAACCAAAACAATCACGAACTAAAGACGCTACGTGAACCCTCAGAAATGACCTCCATCGCGCTGTATTGCTATCCAGACCTTAGTTTCTTTTCCTATCTTGGCTGGAATTACTCGCCAGTCCATAATAAACGGCAGTCCATTTTTTTTATAGTTAATGGCTTTCCCTTTAAAAGAAGTCCCATTACCAAGAGCCGTAGCTAATCTGGCAATAACTTTTTTATCAGTTGCTGGACCCTGCAATATTTTGGGCGTTTTACCTAATACTTCGCCAACTCCATATCCGGTAAGACTTTTAAATGCCTGATTTGCATAAATAATTTTTGCCTGTTTACTGGAATCTGTTATCAATATTGAATCAAAGCTATTTTCAACTAAACCCTTGAGGACACTCAAACTTAATAAATTATCGTTTAAGATTTTTTCTAGTGAATCTGCCATCGCGTATTTACCCCCTAATGAAATTAACAATACCTAACCTTACAGGTTACGATTATTTGATAGTTTGTGATCACAAAATCACTTGAGCTATAATTCTTACGCTTGAAGGCTCAAAGGATAACTGCAACATCAATCACTGCACCTTCAACCAATCCAATCTGAGATAACATACGTATCAACTACAGTCAGTCGTGACTTGACTTCAACCTTAAACTTTAAATTATCTAGGAAAATAATTATGACCACAATAAAGAAAATGGTCTTGGCAATTGCCATGACTTTAGTACCTTTGACCGCCAGTGCGATGGATCATGGCATGAAAAAAGATATTGTTGATACCGCGGTAGCAAATGGTTCCTTCAAAACCTTAGTTGCAGCCGTGAAAGCTGCGGGACTGGTAGATACTTTAAAAGGAAAAGGTCCGTTTACGGTGTTTGCTCCGACGGATGCTGCTTTTGCTAAACTTCCTAAAGGCACTGTTGCAAGCCTTTTGAAACCAGAAAATAAATCAAAACTAGTAGCAATTTTAACCCACCATGTCTTAGCTGGGGCAGTACCCTCGAGCGCTGTTGTCGGTAAGAAATTATCGCCAAAAACGGTAAATGGCACTTCACTTTCAATTGATGGAACAAAAGGTGTTATGGTCAGTGGGGCAAAAGTTGTTGCTGCTGACGTCAAAGCATCTAACGGTGTAATACACGTTATCGACAGAGTTCTTCTCCCCTAAGTTTTAGGGCATGGGTGAAGCGTAAGTACAATATAAGATGAAGAGGTGGGTTGACTATTCACCTCTTTTTCCAAAGTGTTTAAATCTAATTTGCATCCACAGTTTAAGCAGATCCAGATCTCTGAAGGATTAAGATAACTGTATCTAAAAACTTTGGGTGGTACTAGATATACAGATACGGTAGTTCAGATAATTACCAAAGCCTAAGGATTATATCTTTATTAATTTTGCATCCTCATCTTACATTTTCTTTTCTCAAAACAACTGTTGAGGTCCTCTCTGCAGAGAAATATTCTCTAATTTGTTATGCGCAATAACTTGAGCTTGAGTTATTGTTATGTCGGTCTTTGGGGTTTCAAGTGATCCTACAAAATTATTTAATTAACTACTCTGATATTTTAGGTAGTCATAGTAAATAGATCACTAACCAAGTTGGATGAATTTAATTGAGAGGGGTAATATGAGAATATCTATATCAATATTTCTGGGTTTAGCTTTAATTGCAGTCTCTATATTCTTTAGGCAACCATCAATATCAAAAGCGCAGGCTTCAGATCAAGTAGTGATACCATTAACTATTGAGAACGACTTTGGCAAAGCATGCCTTACTGTTAAAGATTATAAGAGAGGTCAAAACTGGTTACATAACATTATTCGACAGTACAATTAATGATGATCAGACCCCTAGATTTGAATAATTATCTGAACTGCTGTATTTACTATATGGTGCGATGGTGAATTTTTTAATGGCATTGCCTTTATCTTATTTGCTCAGATCCTCTCTAAAAATAATGGGTGCCTTAAATTATTTAGAAAAAACCGATTAATAGTAAAGTTTTGACACAATCCTGGCACAAGAAGCGTTAATTTTATTGTTAATTTATAAATCTGGTTGTATATAGTGCATTCAAGTTGATTGAAAATAATGAGGGGTTACTTGGATTTATAGATAGTTATGACAAGATGGGGCCGTAGCTCAGTTGGGAGAGCGCTACGATGGCATTGTAGAGGTCAGCGGTTCGATTCCGCTCGGCTCCACCAACTTTCTTAGATAATTCAAGTTCTTAATTCGTTGGCTATTGAGACACTTATTGAAGTCGTGCTGTTTGGGATAACTCTCAGACAATCATAGCTGCGCGAAACAATCATCCCAAACTTATCTTAAACCAAACCTTCGCTACAGATCCGAAACCGGAGATTGCTCTCATATGCACACTGAGCGCATTACTAGCCACATTCCGATATCCATGAAATCTAAGCAACTTTTTTATTGAGGTTGTTGCAACGCTATGCCCAAATCTAACCGGGACAAGCAGTCCAAGCCAAACTCTATTCAACCAATAAATATATCACTTAATGTATATCGAATCTTAAATAAATATTAAACTGCCTATAAAATCATTTTTAGCATAAATTAGACTATAATTATTATAATTTTTGAACTCTTCTGATGAGAGGTCGTATCGGGCGGTGGAGGTAAATAATTAAGTTTTTATAAAAGGAATAGCCCATAGAATACTAGACATTCATTGTGTACTCTATATATTGAGTGCATGAAAGATGCCGATTCCTTAAGCAGAAAAACCGTAAGAGACTTTGGTGTTCAATGGACCCATCACCCCTCAAATGATGGGTTTTATGGCTCGAAAGAATTATTTGCAGATATTGTTGAACCACTCCTGAAAGTCGAGGAGATTCAAGGTACGAATGTTGCAGAAATTGGAAGCGGGTCTGGACGTATAGCATTAATGTTGGCAGAAGCCAGAGCAGCCAAAGTTACAGCAATAGAGCCATCTGATGGTTATAAATTTTTGGTTAAAACTGTTAACGAGAGCAAATGGTCTGATAAAATTGTTACCCATCAAAAACTTGGTGAGGATCTTAATGAATCAAATGTTTATGACTTAATTCTTTCCGTTGGCGTGCTAATGCACGTACCAAAGCCAATCCCAGTTCTTAGAGCGGCTTATAAAGCATTAAAACCAGGCGGCAAAGTTTTTATATGGATTTACTCAAGAGAAGGGATTGAAACGTATCTAACTTTTGTTAAGCCTCTTCGAGCAATTAGTAGCAAACTTCCGCATATCCTACTAGTTCCTGTTATATGGTTGACTTATTTTGGTTTAGTTTTTTACCATTTTCTTTGTAATTTTTTACCGTTGCCCTTAAAAGATTATTTAACAAATGTTCTATGGAAACTAAGTCCAGACAAAAGAAGGTTGGTTATTTATGATCAATTAAATCCAACATTTGTTAAGTATTATTCAAAAAATGATTTGGAAGAACTACTTAGTCAATGTGGTTTCTGCAATATTAAATTGCACCACCGTCACGGATATAGTTGGTCGGCGGTTGGTGTCAAACCAGATTGATATGATTGCCAAAAGACTTAGTGTTGTGTTTATAAATTACAGAAGGCAAACAATAAAATAATGAATATAAATTTTCTAGCACCAAGCGCAAAAACGATATTTGTTTATTAACTGATTAAACGGTGAAAGTATGTCGGCAGACAATCAACTAAAAAATAGGTCAATAGGTGATAAAATAATATCAATTACCGCGCCGGCTTTTAATGAAGCAGAGAGCCTTGAAGAATTATGTAAGCGAATACGAATATCAATCGAAAAAATCACAGAAAATTATGAAATCGTGATCGTTGACAACGATAGTAGTGATTGTTCACTGGAAATTTTACGTCGACTTGGAACTGAGGAATCGCGTATCAAATATGTAAAACTATCGAGAAATTTTGGGCATTATGGCGGAATTATTGCTGGAATGGAACATTGTTCGGGAGACATCATAATTACGATGGATGCTGACCTTCAACACCCACCAGAGGTACTACCAAATCTTTTGGAAGAATGGTGTAAAGGTTACAATATTATTGGCACACGAAAGAAAAAGAGCAAAAAGACAAGCGCGTTAAGGCATTCCTTTAATCAAATGTGTTACAAGGGACTTGGTCGAGTAATTGGCTTTCCTCTTACATCACATCAATCTGATTTTAGACTTTTAGACAGATCAGCAATGCGAGCAATTATTTTGCTTCCTGAAAAGGATAAATTTTTACGTGGGCTTGCTCACTGGATTGGTTTTACCCAAACAAGTATTGAGTATGAAGTTGAACCTCGCCGCTTTGGCAAAACAAAAATTAGTGTTTTGTCTGAACTTTCCTTCGCCATAAACGGGATGATTTCGTTTAGTGTTTTTCCATTGCGTTTTGTATCGATAATGGGATTTATAGTCGCCTTTTCGGCATTCTTTGGTGCACTTATAACATTGGTTGGTTGGTTGAGTGGCATTTATGAAACGCCCCGCCCTGGCTGGTTAACGATCGCTATTGGTGTCTATTTTATTGGTGGTGTGCAATTAATTGGAATTGGATTATTAGGAGAGTATCTTGGGCAAACACTGAAGGAAACACGGAAGCGACCTTCCTTCGTCGTTGTCGAAAGTACAGCTGGAAGCTCTTACGCTGAGAATGGGCAAAGTCTAAGCCCGAAAAATTGAATATATTTAATTAATTAGAATATTAAAATGTCAGATCCTGAGTTTTAATTTTTGGCCAAGCAAAAATATTAAAGGTCAGGTGTAGAAATACCATTAACAAACATCCTGAGATAGTAAGCGCAATTGCAGTGCCTATTGCCGCTCCAATGTAACCGAATAAGGGTATTAGTAAAATATTTAAGGATACATTTAGAAGCGTTATAGTTAGCATATAAGCACTTTGTATTGAGGGCTTGCCTCCTTGCAATAATGCATAATCAAATGGGACAAATAGTGAGTAGATAATTAGTCCTGGGAAGATTATGTACATTAAGAGCTTAATTGTCTCAATTTCTTTAATGTCAATAAATTCTCCAATAATTAAAAATCCACCTAATGTAAAAATACTTAATAAAATAGTTATTAATATACTTAAACCACTTGATTTCTTTGCTTGTTTCCAAAGGCCAATCCGATCTTTATTACCGATAAGGCGCACTAATCGTGGATTTGTTATGTTGCGAAACAGGATGGATATTTGATAAATACCTTCAACGAAAAAAGCGGCAAAACTATATACACCAATAGCTGCATCATCAATAAAAAATGCGAGAACAAGAATGTCGACTCTAATAAAGCTCTCTGATAAAAATCCATGCGGCATAGATAGGGCACCAAAAGTGAGGTGGCTTTTAGCCCAAAATTTAAAATCTAATTTTGATTTGATTAAATTTCTGCCACTTTGCCAAATAGAAAATACAAACTTCATTTGTAAGAATAAAACCATTAATTCAGAAAATGTGAAGCAGGCCCCTAAATACCCAGCAGAGATATCCAAAATAATAACCATAGATACTAGTAGAGCTAACGATACAGAGCGCAAAGCTTGTGCGATTGAAAATTGCTTAAATTTTTGACGGCCACACAGAAGTCCCAACAAAACCTTGTTTAATACAAATAAAAATATGCCAGGGGCCATCCAAATCAGGCCAAATTGCACTTTCTGGCTATAAAACTTTTCGGCAATAAAGTTTGCTCCTAAAAGCACCAACCAGAATCCAATTACAGCGCCGATGCTACCTAGAGCCAGGGCAATAAAAGCTAGGCGATCACTCTCAATCTTATCAAAATAATATTCAGCAGAATGTTTCAAAACAGAATCGTGTATACCAAATACAAAAAATTGCCCTGCAACAACAAAAATTGCATAAAATTGGCTAAAAATTCCGAGATATTCAGAGCCGCTATAGAAAAATAATCCAATTACAATACCCGCACCGGAGGCCGCTTGTATAGCTAAGGCCGTCAAATTCCATAATGTATCGTTTCTGTAATCACTCGGGTCTTTGGTGGGTAACGACGGTTTCGTCATTTGTGTTTAAAACCTCTAATATATTCTCGTGGTTAGTATAGTTTGGGAATATTATTTATTTGAGCTAACACCTCATCAAGATTGATTCCGACCACGTAAGCAAAATATTGTAATGCCCCCCACTTAGGTTTGTTATCTTCTATGACCAGCCTTAAAGCCTCATCTCGGGAAATTAGATTCTCTCGGATCTGATTAGACCGAAAATTATCAAACTCAGAAAAACCCGCTACGGTATAAAAAATATAATTTGTAAAGGCTGTCTGCCCGTCTCCCATTCGCCACTGGTTTTGTCCATATTTTTTATCGGCTTCCCAGGATAAATCATTCTTTAAAACGCTTTCAATTTCTTTTTCATTCCAGGGGAGATATTCATACAGGTACAAAAAATCATCTTTTGCCATAAAACTCACAAGAAATGAACGAATACTATCCAGAAAAGATTCATTGATGTAGGATGGATTCTTTAAATATCGGGTAATGTAGTAGGCTGCCATTTGCGCTTTTACTGAAAATCGATAATCATATGCACGAGATGTATTTGTCACATCGTCTTTAATTCCACAAAATCCAACAAAAAATTGCCGTTGCTCTAATAAAGATCCTGAACAAAAAACGGTAAGATCTAGATTATACTGTTTTCTCAGTTTCCGACCATAGTGATAGAAATCTTTGTCACCAGCCATAAATAGTGGAACCATTCCCATCTCAGGTTGACGAAGCCATGCTCTAATATTTTTTCTAATGTGTCTCCTTTTCTTGCTAACATCAGGGGCACGAATAATATGCTCAATTCCAAGTAACCCACATACCTTTGCTTGGTTTTGTCGTGATTGGTCCGTCGTCAGCCCCCAGTCATATGTGTAAGCTAAAGGATTCATTCCATATTTCGTTTTAAGCAAGTAAATACCATAAGAACTATCTCGTCCTCCACTCAACCCAACCAAACAATCATAATCCCCATTATTTCGACGATATCTATCTAAAACTGTTTCAAGAGCCTTCTCTCCAAATTCCTTTTGATTGACATGTTTAGTGCATAAAGAACAAACTCCCATGTCGTCAAATGAAATACCGGGGTAACTTTCTGGCAAAATACATTTACTGCACCTCTTCATCGCGTCAATTGATTTATGAATAAAAATAAAAGGGATTTTAGGCTTAGCTTCAAAAAAATCAGTCGAGATCACTTTGGAACCAGTCATCAAGCCTTTTTTGATGGATAAAGGATTGACTTTAACCAACGCATAGCAATTTACATCAATGCGTTCCGGTCTAGTAACTTGTCCTTTTTCAAAAATTAATGTTTCCGCCAACAGGTTATCCAAAAATATACTTTCCGAGGAAAATGCAAATACACCAAGTGCCTGATCGTAGATGTAATAGAGTGAACCCGTATTTGTTGCCAGGCTGAAACCAATTGAATTGTTTGACATCAAAGCGATAGAGGCAGAGCCCTCAAGATCATTAAATGCAATTTTTATTGAAGATTCTATGCAATTCGTTTTAGAAAATTTTTGGTCGATATATTGAAAGAACTGCTGTGTGTCACTAACGACCCCAGCACCTTCAAACGATGGCTTTGATACAATCTCGGCTGATGACAGGAACTCATTATTCAAAGTATTTTGAAGTGAGCTAGCGTTAGTAACTATACCATTATGGATACCAACGAGTTGTCCTGTACAAACTGGTTGATTATTCTCTTTTATTGCCAAAGAACCATTTGTAACCAATCTTGAGTGGCCCATTACTGCTAATGGTTCGTGCACTGAAGTTTTAAACGGTTCTAATATCAGATTCTTAAAATCTTCGCCTTTAACCATTTCTGTCGGTTTACACTCGCGCCTAAGAACGCTAATAGATTTTCCATCATTGACTGCAATACCTGTCGCATCTTGCCCGCGCAGCATTGCAGAGCTATATAAAACTTCTAAGTCATTAACTAATGCACTTGAAGAGTGAAGCGATCTGTCGTTTAATACAATTCCAAATATTCCACACACAGAGAAAATCCACTTTTTATCTTGGGAAAAGATTTGATCCTATTATCAGAATCTAGGGGCTATTACCACTTAAAACTAATCTCAGGAGTTGCCATTAAAAGCCACAACAACATAACAACATAACAACACTAAAACTATCGTAATAACGCAATTATGAAAGTCAATGTATATATACGAATAGAACTGAAGTCGATTTGAACGAACCGAACAAAATTCAAATTTACTAATGCTTGCAAAAGCGACTAAAACCTGCGAGATGAGTTTGTTAAGTTTTGATGTAGAGGTGGCGATATTGAATAATTATTCGATTGAATTATTAGAAAAAGAGGATGAATGGTCGGCCGTTATTCTAGATCGTGTTGTGGTTGGAACAGGTAAGACCGCTGGCGATGCCGTAAATGCGGCCGTTAAAGAAGCTTTAAAAACTGAACAAAAGTTTGCTGAAGCTGGCCTAAATATATCAAAACCTAAAGGAATTGAATCTAGTTTCCAATCAAAAATACAAGATTTACGAAATCAGGCGTTAAGAATATTTGTTCGTTTTGGACTACCTGTTTTTATCATAACTATTGCAATAATCGCCGTATATTTGGTTATTCGGGGTGATATTGTAGACCAAATTACTTTCATACGAGATAACCTTTTAAACCATGCGCATAACATTCGTATCGCTATTGAACGAATTGCCGACAAGCCGTAAAATCATCTGTGGTGATGGGTAAGTATGGCAAATAAATCAAAACTCACCTTCGAATATCAATTTATTTATAATATTTTCGAGAAAAAACACCTAACTTTTTGGTTGGCGTTAATTATATTAATAGGAATTATTGTTCTCGGATATAATCTATCCCTCCATACTTTTGTTCCAGTACTTGGGCCATGGGAACACTTTACATTCTTCCACTATTTTGGTGCCGATGAGGCCTATAGAACTTGGAGGATTTCTCCTCGCGCAATTGCAGTTGGCCAAGGATACCCGCTCATGGATTTTGGGCTGTGGCTTAGCCAATTTTGGGGTTGGTCAACGCTATCAATTAGAGTTGTACCAATTGGCTATGGGATTATTAATATCATCTTAATGATTCTTGTTTTTTCACGCTGGTTTGGGCTCGTTCCATCAGTAATTGGTGTATTGCTGACTGCAACAAGTTTGGGATATTTATTTTTTACGGTTGAATTAAATGTAATGATGCCAACGCTGCTCGTGTGCACATTATTACTTGAACGGCTTCAAGCTTATGACGCTAATAATAAAAAATTTTCTATGCTAATAATTTTGGGAATAATAGGTGCGACATTAATCTTACACTATGCAATGGGAAGGTTTTTTTTCATTGGCCTACTCGGATATTTCTTGTCAAAACACGTATTATTGGCTTGTTTGAGGTTCCCAAATAGAAATTTAGCTCTCGAATTAGCGTGGACACAAATCTTCAATGGTTTAGCTATTGTTCTTTTATCCAGCATCATTCTAGTTTTGTTAGATGGGTCCAACTTTTTTTCAATTTTGGATGTTAGGGAACTTTTTTTTCCAGGCAGAGAGGAGATAGAATTTAATATTTCTAATTGGGTTGAGACCATATCAACAAATATAATAAACATTATAAATGTATTTTTCCCCCCATTTCACATTTCAGTGGACCGGCTCTCAATTAATTTACAAAATTGGCATAGATTCCCAATACTAAATTTATGGCATTCACCTTTCATAATTATAGGCTTTATTGTATCCTTGCGTCGCACCTTTCAATCAGAGACGTCAACCTCTTTTCCGTATGCAACACTATTAGCAATGACATTTTTAACCTTAGGCTTAGCATTATTCTCTGCAATAGGAGCGTTTCCAATAACTCGCTTAATTATAGGCTTTTTACCACTAGCCGGGTTTATTGTAGTAGGAGTAGCTTGGACTTTTGAATTACTTTTGAAAGTAAAATTGAAAATCTTTATTTTAGGAATATTTGCCTATGTTTTTATATTCGCATTTGGGGTCAGCTATCTTGTCGAAGTTTCTAACACTTGGCGCGAGAAAGTCACTGAACGATCTAGCATAAATTTGTCAGAGGATCAGTTCAAGTCATTTCCACAAGATACGCCAAATAAGTTTATATTTATGCAGGCCCGATTTAAAAGGCTCGCAAATATTCTTGACCCAATAGTAGAATGTAAGATTAAAACATCTCCAAAGAAAGTGCAACTAGTTCAGATCGCTCCATCAATTATACTTGAAGGTAATACGTATGACGTTATTCAATATCTAAATCAGTATAATGACATATCTCCAACTCTTGCGTTATATTTTGCAGATCTAGGATTTAACACAAGTTATATGATTATCTATCCTAAAGATGAGAGGGGTATTGCATATTTAAGCCATAGCTATCTTGGAAAACCCCGAATATATTCTGGACCGATAAAGTGGGAGAATAAGAAAATTAAATACATTGGCCAACGACCATTTAATTACTCTCTGAAGATACCGAGCAAGTCATTCGATCAACTCGTGATATTTTCTTTCTCAGATGAAGAAACTAATATAGCACGAAGATTTCTAAATAAGAAATCCCTCGAATTTTCAGAGACCAGGGTGTTTGAAGGCATTTATAACTTAGTGAAGCGAAGTGAGTCTATTTGCCAGTTTGATTAGTCTAATCATCGATATTTATCTTTTCCCAAGCTAGTGATGTAGAAATTATCTCCCTTAAATTTGCGTGTTTGGGTGTCCAATTAATCAACTCCATTAGACGCGCAGGATTCGAAACTAATTTTCCCACGTCACCATTCCTTCGAGAACCGACGATCGTTTTAATGTCTCTACCTATTACATGTTTATACTCAGCAACGACCTCTTTTACAGAATGGCCAACACCATAGCCACAATTCAAGACGAAGCTCTCATCTCTAGATTGCAGCAATTGCAGTACCTTAACATGCGCATCGGCCAAATCACTGACGTGAATATAATCTCTAATGCAACTCCCGTCTGGGGTATCATAGTTATCTCCGTAGATAACAAGTTCAGTTCGTTTTCCACTCGCAACTTCATTTGCTACTTTGATTAAATGAGTCGCGTTTGGACTGCATTGGCCCGTCCGCCCCCTAATATCCGCTCCAGCAACATTAAAATATCGGAGCGCTGCATAATTCAAATTATAAGATTTTGAAACATCTTCCAGCATCCATTCTGTCATTAACTTAGAGCGCCCATACGGCGTTTCTGGCGCAACAGGGGTGTTTTCATCTACAGGCATTTTGTCGGGCCGGCCATATACTGATGCAGTAGACGAAAAAATAAAGTTGCGGATTTGAGCTTTTACGCAAGCGGAAAGTAGGGATCTACTCACTACTGTATTATTCATATAGTAATTGAGAGGCTCCTTTACAGACTCTGGCACAACGATTGAGCCAGCGAAATGCATTACGCTAGAAATTGAGTGTTCATTTAAAAGGGTTTCAACAAAATTTTCATCACCAGCATCACCCTTTATAAAATCAATATTCGATGGTAATAGATTATAATTTCCTGTTGAGAGATTATCTAGGACAACAACCTCAAAGTTATTCTCCTGTAGTGCATAGACAACATGACTGCCTATAAAGCCAGCACCCCCCGTAACAAGAATAGGGCCTCTAGAAGATAATTCTGGCATCAATCAATATCCTATTTATTTGGAATGCCCCCGAAATAATATGTCCTTAAAATTTTATGGTTTTCAGCTATTCTTAATTTTATATTGATAGTATGAGGCTATCTGTCAAACAAATAACATGAATAAGACATAAAACTAAAATAAAAAGTATGTTAAATTAAACAGTTTAAAATAGGTTCTTAAAAAAAAACAATAATTGTTTTTTAATTATCAACAAATTAAATTTAAACCCCAAAAAAAAGTTTGTCGGTGATGGAAGATTAAAACCTGTATTATTTGCCATATTTCTATAATACACTAAAGTTCGAGAACAATGAAAGCCGGCATTAATGGATAATAAAAGATGTTTAGTGTGCAACCTTGCCCTAGAGAAATCACGTAAATATAAAGGTTTACTGATATGTAACGGTTGTGGTTTCTTAACAGCCGATTTAAAAATTTCGGATGCCGAACTGGAAAAACTTTATGGAAAACATTACTTCGAAGACGGAGAATATAAAGATTATAAATCTGAGAAGGTGGCTTTACAATTAAATTTTAATAAGCGAATTAATCATATAAAATCTCTGCCTAACGTAAATGGAAGCAGTAAAGTATTTGAAATTGGTTGTGCACATGGTTTCTTTCTTGATTTATTAAAACAACATTCACTTGAGGCTTCAGGAATAGATATTTCTAAAGAAGCAGTTCAGTATGCTATAAACTCTTGTGATGTAGACGCTCATTATGGTAATTTTTTAAAATTTACACCAAAATTTAGCCCTGATATTATATGTCTTTGGGATGCTATTGAACACATAGGTAATCCGAGGAAATATTTGGAACACGCCAATAATATAAGTGCATCGGGAAGTTATATCTTGATCACAACAGGTGACATAGCGTCATTAAACGCACGAATAAGAGGGCCAAAGTGGCGAATGATTCACCCGCCCACACATCTGCATTATTTTACGAAACATTCTATGGTGACCTTGCTGAATGATGTTGGATATGAAAATATTACATTCTTATATACCCCAGTATGGCGAACTATTGGATCAATACTAAATGCGGTTATTTATAAAAAATTCAAAGCGGAACGTATAAAATCATGGATAGATAAAATTCCGGGCGCAGGTTTACCAGTTCCACTTAATTTATTTGATATTATGTTAGTTACTGCTCAGAAAAAAAATTAGTGTCAATCCTTCAATAATTGAATCAATATACTGAAGATAAGCGATAGTCTGAAATTTATTAATTTGCTGTTTTTCAGCTTATTAGCAATATAATTTGCATAGATAAACTAATAGGCTTAATGGTCTTCAAAAGTGAGCAATAATAAAAACCCTCAGATTGAGTTTGCTATCCGATTACTTGTGCTAAAAACTGGAATAAAATATTCATGGTTTTGAGGTCGTCGGTTCGATTCCGTCCGGCTCCACCGGCTTTCTTGGATAATTTAAGTTGTTTATTCGTTAACTTCCGAAACGCTTATTTACTAAGTGCTATTTGGAACAACTCACAGATAATCATAGCAGCGCGAAACAATGATCCCAAACTTATTGAAAACCAAGCCTTCGCTATAGGTCCGAAAGCGAACATTGTTCTCACACGCACACTGAACGCATTATTACCCACATTCAGATATCCATGAAATCTAAGCAACTTTTTTATTGGGCTCAAAATGTGGGATAGAGCTGACGAGGTTGCGAGTATAATCCTCTTGTGGATTTTTGAGCACATCATCCGCCCTTCCTGTTTCAACAATTTTCCCCCGGTTCATCACCATCACTCGTTCGCAGAGAAGGCGAACTACGTTAAGATCATGGGAAACAAATATATAACTCATCCCAAGATCACGTTTGAGTTTATCCAAAAGTTGTAAAACGACCGCCTGAACCGAAACATCGAGTGCTGAAGTGGGTTCATCAAGAATCAAAAGCAATGGATCGACAGCTATCGCTCTAGCAATACCAACACGCGCCTTTTGACCTCCTGATAATTGATGCGGAAATCGGGTAAGAAGGTTTTCGGGTAATCCAACCATCTTTGCTAATTTAATAACTCTCTCATTAAGTGCTTCACGCTTTTTTATAAAAAGAAGTCGCTTTAATGGTTCAACAATGGTGTCTTTGGCTGTATAACGTGGATTAAGGCTGTCTGTTGGATCTTGAAAAACCATCTGGATTTTTGCTCGCTGAGGAATTTGTGCAAATTGTGCCGATGAATAGCTGGTAATATTTTCACCATCAAAGATAACATCACCGGAAGTTGGATCAAGCAAACGCGTTAAAATGCTGGACGTTGTTGATTTACCGCACCCAGACTCACCAACTAGACCAAGACTTTCCCCACGCTTAAGCGAGAAACTTATGTCATCAACTGCACGGAAAGTTTGAAGTGATGGAATCTTACTTGACCATGGTAATCGAAACCCGCCTGAGTCACGCACCGTAAATTCTTTAACAAGATTAAAAACTTCTAATATGTTAGGTGTGGCAGATTTCTTTTCGGCAAACTGTCGCGTGGACGTATCAAGCAGCCCAATGTCAGCTTCTGACATTTCATCTGGTGTATCTATCAAATCAGCAAGATGTGATTTAGGTCCAGGGGACGCGGCAATTAATTTTTTGGTATAGCTGTCTTGTGGTTCTGAGAATATTTGTCCCACTGAGGCACTTTCCACTACTTTACCCTTCTCCATAACCACTAAGCGATCGCAATAGGCAGATGCCATACCAAGGTCATGTGTAATCAAAATAACTGACATATTACGATTTTGGGTAAGTTCTTGGATTAAATCCATAGTCGCTTTTTGTGTCGTCACATCTAGGCCAGTTGTTGGCTCATCTGCAATAAGGAGTCTAGGATTGCAGGCTAGAGCGATTGCAATCATCACTCGTTGGCACATGCCACCGGACAGTTCAAACGGGTAACTCCAATATCGCCGTTTAGAGTCAACAATTTTAACCTGGTCAAGCATGTCAATCGCCTTTTTGCGCACATTGTGGCGCGAAGCTTGTACATGGCGCAACAAAACATCTTCAATCTGTTTACCGACTGGCCGAATTGGATTTAGAGCAGCTCTTGGATTTTGAAAAACCATGGAGATCTCACGACCTCGCAAATCGCTTAGTAAAGTTTCCTTAGCACCTGAGAGCAACATTCCATCAAAAGCCGCCTTGCCATTGGTTGCCAAACCCGCACTATCAAGCAATCCGATAATTGTATAGGCTGTAACAGACTTACCCGAACCACTCTCACCCACAATACCAAGCACTTCACCCTTATCAACATGAATCGATACTTTCTCGAGAGCTTTCACAATACCGTTGCGGGTTCGAAATTCGACCGAAAGATCGTTTACATCCAAAAAATGTTTATGTTTCATTAAATACTTGTCCTGTTATGTGCGTCTTTGCGGATCGACTAGGTCACGCAAACCGTCTCCCAATAGATTAAAACAGAAGACCGCAATCATTAACGCTGCACCGGGGAAAAGAGCCAGCCACCACTCCCCAGAAACAATATAGGTCGCGCCTTCTGCGACCATAATCCCCCACTCCGCATCGGGAGCACGAACACCAAGGCCAATGAACGAAAGACCCGCGGCATTGAG
>Ga0209630_10002755_pt1 | contig 16619 bp, 20 predicted proteins | sample COG_01_FD_184745 | JGI IMG/M metagenome (GOLD analysis project Ga0209630, IMG submission 184745) | Pelagic Microbial community sample from North Sea - COGITO 998_met_01 (SPAdes) (version 2) | ecosystem: Environmental > Aquatic > Marine > Neritic zone/Coastal water | place: Helgoland, sampling... | reverse complement strand
CAGGCTTTCGCCGACAAGGAAATCGCGGCCGCGCCGGCGGACAAGAAGGCCCAGATGCAGGCCGAGCTCGACCAGGGCCTGCCGCAGATGCGCAACCTGCCGGCCATGATGCGCGCCCAGTTCGAAGGCGCCGCTGCCGCCCCGGCCGCCGCCCCGGCTCCGGCTCCGGTCCAGTAAGGCCTCCGCGTGCGCCTCGTTCCGGCTCTGAGCATCGCCGTCGCCGTCGCCGTGTTCGCGGCGTCGGCGGCGACCGCCCAGGACGCCAGGCAGACTGACGACGGCCCTGTGCGGACCGCCCCGTCCGCGGCCGCACCCGCGACGACGCCGGTTCCGGACGAGGCGGCGGTCGAGGCCGCCGCCGCCGCCTTCGAGACCCGGATGGACGAGATGGCCAAGGAACTCGAGACGGCGAAGACCGTCTCGGGCGCCGACCCCGCCGCCCTGAAGACCGCCACCAACGCCATCGTCGCCAGATACCAGCCCGGCGCCGACGCCTTCGCCGAGATGGTCGCCGCCCTGATCGCCAGCCGCCCCGTCGCCCCTGAAGACGGTGTCCGGGCGCGCGAGGCGGTCCAGCAGATCCGCGACATGCCCGGGCTGATCCGCGACCACCATCTGGCGGCGCCGTCCGTCGCGCCCGCGACGACCCCTCCGGCGCCTTAACGCGAAGTAACTTGCGGTAGCGGGGTTCGGGGAGGATTTTGCCCCCACACCCCGCTCGGGCCCCCGCCTGGGTCCCCGCAAGGAAGCCGCGCCATGATCAAGATCCTGAGCCTCGCCGCCGCCCTGGCCGTCCTGCCCCTGACGCAGGCGGTCGCCGACGAGCGCAAGACCCCGTCCGAAGCCGCCATCGAAGAGGCCGCCAGCGCCTTCGAGGCCCGGATGGAAGCCTTCGGCGAACGCGCCGAGGCCATCAACGCCGACAAGTCCCTGACCGACGCCCAGCGCGAGATGAAGATCGCGACCCTGTGGTCGGAATATCAGCCCGAGGTCGCCGTCTTCACCGCCGTGGTCAGCCAACATGCGGGTCAGATCGCCTCGGAAGCCCTGGCCAATATCGACGTCGACGCCCTGGTCCATGAGGCCCTGGACACCCCCGAGGTCCAGGCCGCCCTGACCGGCGCGGCCGGCATGGCCCGCAACAGCGCCTGGGCCCAGAACGATCCGGAGCAGATGGTCACCTACGGCCTGATGGCCCAGTACGGCGTCGATCAGGCCATGGACGCCATCGCCGATGACGGCGATGAGGCCGAGGCCGCCACAGAGGCCGCTAAGGAGGCCAAAGAGGAGGCCAGGGCGGCTCGGGCTGAGGCCCACGCTGCCCATGCCGAGGCTCGGGCCGAGGCCCGCGCCGCCCACACCCCCCATTCCGACCGCTGAGTCCTTCCCCCAGAGGTTCGGTTCTCTCTCAGGATCAGCCGAACCCGGACTCAGCCTGCCCGGATCATATGAGGTTCCCCCAATCTCGATCCGGGGACGAGGGTCGGCCGCAAGGCCGGCCCTTTTCGTTTCCGCCCCTCTCCTGGCCGGACGGTCTTGACCCGACGGGGCGGGGCGCCCGAAAGCCTTGCCATGAACAGTCTTCCCGTCGATCCGCATCTGTACGGCGCCTTCCTGGGCGTCATGGCGGTGATGGCGATCACCCCGGGACCCGCCAACGTCTTCCAGGTGGCCACGGGGGTCGAGCGGGGGCGGGCGGCGGCGTTGCAGAGCGTGGTCGGGATGAACGCCGCGACCCTGGTCTGGTTCGGGGCGGCGGCCCTGGGTCTCGGCGCCCTGGTCGCGGCCTTTCCGCAGGTGTTCAAACTGGTCGCCATCGGCGGCGCCCTCTATGTCGCCTGGCTGGGGATCAAGGCCCTGCGCGGGGCCTTCGCCAACGAAAGCCAGCCCAAGGCCATCGTCACGGTGCGCGACCGCAGCGCCGTCGTGAACGGCTTCATGGTCCAGATCGCCAACCCCAAGGCCATCCTGTTCTTCACCGCCGTCCTGCCGCCGTTCCTCGATGTTCAGCGGCCCATCGTTCCGCAACTGTTGTTGTTCGCGATGGCCACCATCACCATGGACGTGCTGGCGATGAGCGCTTACGGTCTAGGTGGCGCCGCCCTGGCCCGCCGCCTGTCGGAGCCCCGCTTCCGGCGCGCGTTCGGGATTTTCGTCGGCGTCCTGCTTTTGCTTGCCGCGGTGCTGATAGTTTCACGATTGTAATGGGTTAGCGGTCCGGAACGGATAGGCTGGCTGACCGTTGAGCAGAAAAGGCGGTCGAGCGGCCGCCATGGGAGTTCAGTGATGAAGACGCGTTTCCTCAAACCGGTTCTGCTGGCCGCCGCGGCCAGCCTGGCGCTCGCCGCCTGCGCCACCTCCACCCCATACCAGCCCGTCGGGACCGGCGGCGCGCGCGGCGGCTATGCCGAGCAGCGGCTGGAGAATGATCGCTTCCGCGTCAGCTTCGCGGGGAACTCCGTGACCTCCCGCGAACAGGTCGAGATGGGGCTGCTGCTGCGCTCGGCCGAGCTGACCAAGCAGAACGGCTTCGACTGGTTCGCCACGGTCAATCGCGCCACCGACCGCGACACCCGCTATTCGACCCTCGGCGCCGGCCCCTACAGTGATCCGTTCTACGGCAGCCGCTACGGCGGCTACTGGGGTCCGTCCTGGCGCTTCTACGGCAACGGCGGCTGGAGCCCCTGGGGCAGCCCGTGGGGCCGCGGTTGGGGCCCCGGCTTCAACGACTGGGACGTTCGCCAGATCGACCGCTATGAGGCCTCGTCCGAGATCGTCATGGGCCGCGGCGCCAAGCCCGCCGGCGATCCCAATGCCTTCGACGCCGGCGAGGTCATCGCCAACCTCGGCCCGCGCGTGACGCGGGCGGGGTCTTAAGGGCGCTAACGGCCGCGACGCGGTCGCGGCCTGCTTGAGCGCGAAAGGCCCGGGTCCGGGCCTCAAGTAGCGCGAAGCGCGGTAGGCCCGGCTAACAAACCCGCATCGGCGTCAGCCGATGCGGGGAGACTTCAGCCGGCGCTTGTTGGAGTGGCTGGCCGGGGCGGTTCCGAGGTCCTCGGGCAGTTCGCCCTTGAAGTAGAAGCGCTGCCAGGCCTCCTTGGCCGCGTCGGGATCGCCCGAGGCCAGGCGGGTGTTGAAGTCGGTGCGCTGGCGGTTCCAGGCCTCGAACTGGCCGTGCATGACAGGGTTGGATTCCAGCGTCCGGATCACCGGCTGGAAGGCCTCGACCTTCTTGTGCTCCAGCAGGGTGATGAAGCAGAAGGGCTCGCCCTTCTCGAACTTGACCCGGCCCGGCCTGGTGAAGATCCAGTTCATCGTGAAGGGGAAGGGCAACCAGTCGGTCTCGATCAGCCCGACCAGCGGCTGGATGCCGTCCTTCACATGGTTGGGGCTGCCCGAGCACTGCATCCCCCAGCCCGGCGGCGTGCGGAACAGATACTGGGGGTGCATGGTCAGGACCCCGCGCGAGAAGTGCGAGGTCACGAAATGGCTCAGCGTCGGCTGGGGCCGGTCGGGCGTGATCGTGATGTCCGACTGCTGAGGCCCGCCATTCCATTCGGCCGTGAAGCCGAAGGGGCAGAGGATCTCCCACCCCGTCGTATTGGCCATGTTCAGCGGCAGGCAGCGATAGGGATGCCGCGAGATGAAGGCGTCCATCCAGTTGCGGGATTGACGGCCGGGCACGAGGTCCGGCGGCGTCGCCGTCATCGGATAGCATTCCAGTTCCAAGGCCGGGCTCCGTTCTGTAAGCGGGACAGGCGCCATTCCTAGCCCGCCATCCGCCCCGATCTCAACCATGTCCGACACGACGTCTCCTGCGCCCGCCCCCGCGCCTGCATTCGACCGCGACCGGTTGCTGGACTGGATGGCCGACAACGATGTGGATCAGGTCACCCACGACCACCCGGCGGTGTTCCGCGTCGAGGAGGGGCTGGACCTCAAGGCCGACCTGCCGGGCGTCCACACCAAGAACCTGTTCCTGAAGGACAAGAAGGGGAGGCTGTGGCTGATTTCGGCGGCCCAGGACACGGTCATCGACCTGAAGCGGGTCAATGCCGCCATCGGGGCTCCCGCGGGGTCCGGGCGGCTGTCCTTCGGCAATGAGGGGCTGATGTATGAGACCCTGGGCGTGCGACCCGGTTCGGTGACGGCGCTGGCGCTGATCAACGACCTCGACCGGCGCGTGACCTTCGTGCTGGACCGCAAGCTGCACGAGGCGGCCATCGTCAACTTCCACCCCCTGATCAATACGGCGACCACGGCCCTGGATCAGGCGGCGTTCCGGCGGGTGATGAGCCTGCTGGGGCGTGAGCCGGTGGTGGTGGATTTCGAGGCCTTGTAACGAAAAAGGGGCGCATCCGGCGGATGCGCCCCTTGTCCTTACGGAGGTTGGAAGCGGTTAGCCCGCGACCTTGGCCGAAACGCGCCTGATCCAGCCGTAGAGGCCGAAGGCCAGGACGGCGAAGGCGACGACGCCCGCCAGCATGGCCGGCCAGGCCGAACCCTCGGGGATCAGGCCGAAGGGCGATTCCTTGCCCGTGCCGACGATGACCCCGGCCAGCAGGACCCCGAACAGGCTCTCGCCCACGATCAGGCCCGAGGCCAGCAGCACGCCCATGCGGCGGCCGACGTCGGCGTATTTCGTGCCGGCGATGGCCTTGTCATAGAACCAGCCCACGACGGCGCCGACCACCAGCATGGTGGTGACGGCGGCGGGCAGGTAGAAGCCGATGCCGACGGCCAGCGGCGGCAGCTTGATCTTGCCCCTGGTCGCCTTCTCGAGGACCGCGTCCAGGGCGATGATGATCGCGCCGATCACCGCGCCGACGCCGATCAGGTCCCAACGCAGCTCGCCCGAGATGACGCCCTTGGCGAGGGCCGAGATCAGCGTCGCCTGCGGGGCGGCCAGCGGGGCGTCGGCGATGCCCTTGGGTCCGCCCTCGAAGCCGAAGGCGCCGTTCAGCTGGCTCAGGATGAAGGGGATGACCAGAGCGCCGGCCACGACGCCGACGATCAACGCGACCTGCTGACGCCAGGGGGTGGCCTCGACCAGCTGGCCGGTCTTGAGGTCCTGCAGGTTGTCGTTGGCGATGACGGCGACGGCGAAGACGACCGCCGTGACCATCAGCGCGAAGGCGACGAAGGACGGATCGGCGGGCACGCCCGCGATGGCCATGACCACCAGCATCAGCAGGGAGGCGACGACGATGGCGATGATGCCGACGCCCGAGACCGGGCTGTTCGACGAGCCGATGAGGCCGGCCATGTATCCGCAGATCGCGGCGACGGCGAAGCCGATGACGATCACATAGACCAGGCCGCCGATGACCAGGATCGGGGCGCTGGCGGCCAGCGGGGTCCCTTGGGTGAACAGGGCCAGGACCGAGGCGATGCCGACGAGGGCAATGATCGACAGGCCGCCGACGATGCCGATCGGAATGTCCTGTTCGGTGCGGTCCAGCACCTCGCCCTCGGCGCGGCGACGCTGGGCGGCCAGCGCCGAGGTCAGGCCGCCGACCAGAGGTCCCATCAGCTTGATCAGGGTCCAGATGGCGGCCACGCCGATGACGCCGGCGCCCATGAAGCGGACCTCATTGCGCCAGACCTTGGAGGCCAGCTCCTCGGGCGGGGCCGAGGCGAGGGTGGCGGCCAGCGAATGGATGCCGAAATGCGAGCCGAGGAAGGCCACGAAGTCGGGCGAGGTCAGCAGCGGCACGGCGATGCACCAGGCCAGCAGCAGGCCGAACAGCTGGGCCAGACCCACGGTCAGGCCGATCAGGTGACCGGCGCCCAGCAGGGCGAACTGCATGCCGAAGCCGACGCCCGTGGCGCCGCCGCCGAGGAAGGCGGGAAGCTTGAGGAATTTGGCGGTCTCGCCGGCGAAGGCGCGGGCCGCGATCAGGAAGGCGAAGGCGGCCGAGACGATCGAGCCGACGATGACGACGCCGAGGCCCGCCTTGTTCTCGCGCACGGCCTCCTCGCTTTGATCGACGCCGGGCGAGCCGACCGTCAGCACCTCTGCGGCGGCGACGCCTTCGGGGTAGGGCAGGTTGGCGTTGACCACCAGGGCGCGGCGCAGGGGGATGGAGAAGGTGACGCCCAGCACGCCGCCGAGGACGCAGATGGCCACCGATTCCCAGAACGGAAAGTCCATCCACCAGCCGACCATGACCAGACCGGGCAGGACGAAGATGATGGAGCTCATGGCCCCGCCGACCGAGGCCACGGTCTGGACGGTCATGTTTTCCCAGATGGTCGAGCCCTTGAAGGCCCGCAGGATCGCCATGGAGATGACCGCCGCCGGGATGGCCGAGGCGAAGGTCAGGCCCACCTTCAGGCCCAGATAGGTGTTGGCGGCGGTGAAGATCACCGCCAGCACACAGCCCAGGATCAGGGCGCGGATGGTAAGTTCAACGCGCTTGAGGCGCGGCACTGCCGGGGTATCGGTCATAAGGTCCCTCTTTGAGGGCGGAGGTAAGCCGGAAACGCCTCCGCTGGCAACGGCAGGCGCCGCATGACGCCGGATCGCTTGACGAAAGGGTCTGTGCGGCGAACTGTCCCGCATCAGCTTCGGGAAAGATCGCCATGCGCCGCATCATCGTCACCAGCCTCATCGCCCTTGTTTGCGCGGCGGGCGCGGCCGGAGCCCAGACCACAGCCTCGCCTTCGGCGGCCGAGACCGTCGCGGCGCGCAAGGCGGCCTTCAACCTGTCGGCCGTGGCCTTCAGCACCATGAACGCGGCCGCCGCCTCGCCCACGCCGGACCCGCGCCAGCTGTCGTTCAGCGCCCAGGCGCTCGCGCGCTGGGCCCACGCCCTGCCGGGCCTCTTCCCCGCCGGGACCAGCGCCACGGACATGCCGGGCGAGACGACGGCCTCCCCGGCCATCTGGGCCAATCGCGCGGACTTCGAGGCCAAGGCCGCCGCCTATGCCGCCGCCGCCGATCGCTTGAGCGAACTGACCGAGGACCCCGAAGCCTTCAAGGCCCAGCTGGCGGTGGTCAGCGACACCTGCAAGTCGTGCCACCAGCCGTACCGGGTCCGTCCGGGCCACTAACGGGGGTCACTGAGGGATCAGGCGGTCGCGAAGGCCCCGGCCCGGTCCCTCTGCGCCGCCGCATAGGGGCAGGCGACCATGACCCGATGCAGGACCGCCAGCACCAGTCCGGTGATCGCCCAGGACAGCAGGATGTCCGACAGATAGTGGCCGCCGAACGCCAGCCGGTTCATCGACAGGGCGACCGCATAGGCGATCAGCGGGACCGCCGCCTTCGCCCGCCAGGCGCGCGGCAGCAGGATCAGGCCCGCGACCATCCAGGCCGCCGAGGCCGCCTCTCCGGACACGAAGGAGCAGTTGTGGGCGCAGGCCTCCGACAGGGTCCAGGCGGGGGTGAAGCCTGCCTCGCCGCCGAACAGATCGGTCTGGATCGGCCGGGCCCGGCCCCAGTTCCCCTTCAGCCAGGTGTTGACCACCAGTCCCGGCCCGAGCAGGAGGCCGATCAGCAGGAAGCCGCAGCGGCGCGCGCACAGGGTCCGCCGCTCGCTCTCGCCGAACAGCCGCATCCCCACCCCGGCCAGGGCGGCCAGCAGGATCAGGGCCATGACGTATGTCGAGCTCTTGCGCAGGGCCCTGAGCACCGGCTCCTGCGACAGGAAGAAGCCGTCGCCGGCGCGGTAGAAGAGGTCGCTGACCGCGAGGTCCACGCCCGGGAACAGGATGAAATAGGCCGACAGGCTGACGACGGCGATCAGGGCCAGGGTCGTCGGCTCGGACCAGCGGATGCGCACCCCGATGGCCAGCCTCAGCCGTTCGATCTCGTTGCGCGCTGCGCGGCGCATCGACGTGAACGACGGTGTCTTCCACGCTGCGGAGAAGGGCGCGCGCGCCCGCGTGTACTCGGCGTCCATCGTTCCCCCCGGATCGATATCCCCAACTCAAAGGATGATCGCAGTCTGGCGAGAATCGGCGTCGGCAAGGTCACGGCGGCGTGGCGGTTCCGCAGCGGTTTTCCGACGGTGATGTGAGGGTCGATCCGGTCGCGGATCGGTTCCGTCATACTTCGTCCGGTCGCCTGCGCGGCCCTTCTCTCCGGGGTCCCGACGGGTTAGGACGGGCCATGCCTGAACTTCCCGAGGTCGAGACGGTCCGACGCGGCCTGGAGCCCGTTCTGGTCGGCGCCCGCCTGACCCGGGTGCGTCAGAACCGCCCCGATCTGCGCTTTCCCTTCCCCGACCGCTTCGTCGAGCGGCTGGAGGGGGCGACCGTCACCGCCATCGACCGGCGCGCCAAATATCTGCTGGCCCGGCTGTCGACCGGCGAGACCTGGGTCACCCATCTGGGCATGACCGGCCGCTTCACCCTGGACGGGACCCAGATCGGCGAGTTCGAGGAGCCGGCCCCCATCGCGGGCAAGCACGAACATATGAGCTTCTGCGCGGTGCGCGACGGGCTCGCGACCCGTGTGGGCTTCGCCGACGCCCGCCGCTTCGGCTTTATGGGGCTGATCCCCACCGACGAGGCCGAGGCCCATCCCTGGTTCGCCGCCATGGGGCCCGAGCCGCTCGGCAACAGCTTCTCCGCCGCCCACCTGGCCGAGGTCTTCGCCGGCAAGACCCAGAACATCAAGGTGTCCCTGCTGGACCAGAGAAACGTCGCCGGTCTGGGCAATATCTATGTCTGCGAGGCGCTTTATCGCGCGCGGATTTCGCCCCTGATCGCGGCGGGCAAGGTCTCGCGGCCTCGGCTGGAGACGCTCGCGAGCGTGATCCGCGACGTCCTCAATGACGCCATCGCAGCGGGCGGCTCCACGCTGAAGGACTTCGCCAACGCCGAGGGCGGGCAGGGCTATTTCCAGCACCGCTTCGACGTCTACGGCCGCGAGGGCCAGCCCTGTCTGGGCGAAGGCTGCACGGGCGTCGTCAAACGCATCGTCCAGGCGGGACGGTCGACCTTCTATTGCCCGAGCTGCCAGAAGAAGTGAGAGCTTCGCTAAGTGGGGTGAGCTATTTATCCTCGCTCGAGTTCTGAATTTTTCTCGGACGAGGCGATTTATTCTCGCTCGAATTCTGTCTGATGGGATTTCTTCTCGCTTGCGGCGGCCTTGGTCCGTGTCACTCTGGTGGCGAAAGGACATCGGCATGACATCGAATATACGCCCTCGGGGCCGCCCTGTTGGCACGGGAAAAAAGGAGGACAGGAGGTTGCTTGAGCAGGTAGCAGATATGCTCACTGCGCACCCTGAAACGCGTCCCACAACCGCCATCAAACGACTACGACCCTATCCAAACGACGCCACTGTTCGTCGATTGCAGATAAAGTGGAAGGCTGATGGTCAAGCTCTGCTGCAGGAGGCCGCCGATCGTCGTCGTCGAGCTGCGGAATCAGTGAGAGCCGCAAGCAGGGAAGGCAAAGAAGCGTCTTCGAGGTCGGGGCTGGGAGCGGTCAGCGAAGCGGCACGAGGGATCAATCGGATGCATGACCGTATGCGGGCAATCCATGAATTGAACGAGAAGGTGAGCGCGTTGACTTCGCACACCAAGGCTTTGGAAGCGGCAACGGGAATAACAGCCATTCAAAGACTGCTGGATAACCCAACCATGAAAATGATTAGGGAGTTGGAGAACAGTCCTGTGATGAAGATGCAGCGGGAGATGGAGCGCCTTCAAAGGCTCCTGCCTCGGTATTGATTTGAATCATCGCCCTCAGCAGCACCGCATCATCCTCTTCCGCGGCATGAACACCGGCGGCGTGCGCGCGCCGGTGGGCGAGCAGCGGGCGATGGCGGAAGAGATGGGGCTGAAGAACCCGCGCACCCTTCAGGCCAGCGGCAATCTGGTCGTCGAGACCGGCATGGCGACGGCGGCGCTGGAAGACGCGATCGAAGCCGAAATGGCCCGCCGCTTCGACCTGAAGATCGCCGCCATGGCCCGCACGCCCGACCAGTGGGCGAAACTGATCGCCGCCAACCCCTTCCCCAAGGAGGCCGAGGCCCATCCCGTCAAGGTCGTGGCCATGGTCATGAAGGATGGGATCAAGCCGGGGGCTCTGGACGCCGTTCAGGCCCTGTGCCGCGACGGCGAGGACGTTCAGGCGGTGGAGGACGTCCTCTATTTCTGGTTCCCCAACGGTCAGGGGAGTTCGGAGATCTTCAAGAAGGCCACGCCGAAGATGCTGGGCATGGGCACGGGCCGGAACTGGAACACGGTGCTCAAGCTCGGCGAGATGGCGGGCTTATGAAATGATCTCGCAAGCTGCATGCCACAATGTCACCTGTGGCGGCCGTCCGCCGATGCTGGCGCATGTCAGAGCATTCATGGACTTCAGGCGGAGGTTGACCCCCTGAACGGAGAACTCTGCTCCTATCGCTAGCGGGCGATCAGTGAAAAGCTTCGGAAAAAGATAGGTTCTGGGATCAACCAAGTGGGCTCCGGGCCCAATCGTCCCAATGACGCTCCCGTGTTGCCAAATGCTGTTTGGATCCGGAGGCGGCTCTTTGAAAACTATGTGTCCAATGTGGCCAACGGTGTTCCCGTTGCCCATTTTGACGTTGATTGACCCAAGATCATTTTGATCACTATCGGTCATGGTAGTCGTTTCCGATCCGGCCAATTGAGTTCCCGTCGCGCATAGTGACGGAGATATTTGCTGGCGACTTCTTGGGGCGATTTCGACGCCAAGCGGCAATCACTACCCCGGCCACGAAAAGCGCTGCAGACAATATTAGACTGCCCCACCAGATTGACGTCGCGGCCTCCGGTCGGAGGGAAAGGTAGGCGCTCGCGGCTGCGCCTGCCGTAATACCCAATCCACCAACGACGATTCCCAGCCAAGTTTGCTTGTCCATTCACGATATATAACAGCGATAGGCTGTCGCTAAAATGGTCGCGTCGAAGTCCGAAAAATCGGACGTTATGTAAAAAATACTAGACTCAATGTCTGCTTCATGAGACATCGCTCCCGTCGCCGCATTGCGCGGTCGAGGAGGCTTCATGTCGTTTCGTGAAAAGCATCTGTGGGTCAGCATCGTTTCCAGCGTGGCGGTCTGGGGCTGGTATTTCTGGTTCGTGGCCAGTCGCCTGACGGCGGGCTGGCGGACGGACGATCATTTCACCGCGACGCTCAGCATGGCCTTCCTCGGCTGTCTGATCCTGGTGGTTCTGATCGAGGCGGCCCTGACCTTCATCGCCACGGCGATCACGCCCAGGGCCGAGCGCAGGATGAAGGACGAGCGCGAGATCCACGCCGCGCTCAAGGCCAGCCACATCGCCCTCATGGCCCTGATCGGCCTGATCTTCTGCGTCTCGGCCGCCGCCTGGCTGGCCGGGGTGGTGGACGACAATATGGTGGGTGGCCGCGCGGTCTTTTCGGTCAACGGCAATCTGATGGTCGCCCTGGCCAATGTCCTTCTGGCCTGTCTGGTCCTGACCGAGCTTGTGAGGGCCGGGGTCACCCTGATGCTGCTGCGGGGGCTGCGCTGATGACCGTTTCGGAGAAGAAGGCCTGGATCAGCCTGATCGTCAGCGCGGCGATCTGGAGCGGTTACGCCGGGCTGGTCGGTTGGCATGTGATGGCCGGAGACGACCTCGGCCGCTGGCCTGTGGCCCTGTTCGTCGAGGCGGTGATCCTGAGCCTCGCGGTCCAGTTCGGATTGTCCCTGTGGGCGCGGTGGCGCGCCCTGCCGTGGGAGACGGGGCTGGTCGATGAGCGTGAGCGGTTGATCGAGGGGCGGGCCGCGACGTTGGGCTACGGCGCCCTGATCGCCGTGGTCGTGGGCGTGGCCCTGGCCTGCGCCCTCGTCATCGGCGTCGGCCTGCCGGTGGGCGACTATCGGCTGGTTCCCGGCGGAGCCCTGAACCCGACGGTGGTCATGGCCGGCGGCCTGTTGCTGGCGATCGTTCTGGCCGAGATGCTGAAGTCGGCGACCGTGCTGGTCCTGCATCGGCGCGCCCTCTGATGGCCTCTCCGCCTCCCATCAAAAATCGCATCCGCGAGCTGCGTTTCCATGCGGGCGAGATGACCCAGGCGGCGCTGGCCGAGCGGATCGGCATGACCCGCCAGACCATCGTCGCCATCGAACAGGGCAAATACTCCCCCAGCCTCGAGGCCGCCTTCCGCATCGCCCAGGTCTTCGGCGTCCCGATCACCGAGGTGTTCGAGTGGGAGGGATGATCGTCATGATCCCTCTCCCAGAGGGAGAGGGAGGGGCCCGTCGCGTAGCGATGGGAGGGTGAGGGGTTCTGCCGTGGGCCGGTGAGGGCATAACCCCTCACCCTTTCGCGCAAGGACGCCGGCCAAAGCCGCCGTGCGCTCAAGCCCTCTCCCTCTGGGAGAGGGATCAAATTTTCGACCTCACACTCCGTTTCCCATCCCACCTGGATTTGCGGCCCGTTTTCGTCATTCGGTTCGGCGCCGTTCCGCGTGGGGTTAAACTCCGGGTCGAGGAGGGAACCGCCCCGGCCCAGCAGGGCTGAAACTTCGCATAACCTGGCAGGGTTCTGACGGGCCGAAATTCCAACCCTTTGAATTCGCGCGCGGCCGTCAGGGCGTTTGGCACGGTTTGGCACGGTTTGGCGCCCGTTTTCGCGGTGTCCGGCCAAGCCCGGTCCGGCGATTTCGCAAGCGGATCCGACAACGACGCGCCTTTGCTCTCGCCGCGCCCCTGTCTAAGACACCTCGACCCATTTTCGGAGCCTCCGATGTCCGACGCTTACGACAACATCCTGATCGAACGCCACGCCGACGGCTATGCGGTGGTGACCCTGAACCGGCCCGAGGCTTTGAACGCCCTGAATTCGGCCCTGTTCAAGGATCTGGCCGACTTCCTCGACGCGGTCGAGCGCGACGACAGCGTGCGCTGCCTGATCCTGACCGGCTCGGGCGAGAAGGCCTTCGCCGCCGGCGCCGACATCAAGGAGATGGCGGACCAGACCTATGCCCAGATGTACACGGGCAACTATTTCGCCCTCGGCCACGACCGCATCACCCGGTTCCGCAAGCCGATCATCGCGGCGGTCAACGGCTTCGCCCTGGGCGGCGGCTGCGAACTGGCCATGCTGTGCGACTTCATCATCGCCTCGGACAAGGCGAAGTTCGGCCAGCCGGAGATCAACCTCGGCGTCGCGCCGGGCATCGGCGGCTCGCAGCGGCTGACGCGTCTGGTCGGCAAGTCCAAGGCCATGGATATGGTTCTGACCGCCCGGATGATGGACGCCGCCGAAGCCGAACGGGCCGGACTGGCCTCGCGCGTCTTCCCCCATGCAGAACTGATGGACGAGGTCCGCAAGATCGCGGCCCGGATCGCGGCCCAGAGCCCGCTGGCCGTCATGGCCAACAAGGAGATGGTCAACGCCGCCCTCGAGACGACGCTGACGCAGGGGGTGCAGTTCGAGCGCCGCCTGTTCCACTCCCTGTTCGCCTTCGATGATCAGAAGGAGGGGATGGCCGCCTTCGTCGAGAAGCGGAAGCCGGAGTTCAAGGGCGCGTAAGGGGCCTCAGGTCCCCGGACGCGCCGGCATCGATCCGGCGCGGCAGCGCGAGGCGTCGCCGCGATCGCAGGCCGCCACGGTGGCGCGCCAGTCGGCCATGGCCTTCTGGTAGCGGTCTTCCTGCTCGGCGTTGTACTCGGCGCGGGACTGGGCGTTGATTTGAGTATCGATGGCCTGGCGTTCGATCTCGGCCTGACGGTCGGCGACGGCTTCCTTGTACTCGCTCTGGGACCGGGCATAGGCGGCCTGATTGGCCCGGTCGGTCTGGTCCGCCAGCTCGTCGCGGGCGGCGACTTCCGAGTTCAGCCGGGCGGTGATCGAGAGCTCGGCCGGGTTCTGTTCTGAATCCGGGGCCGGAGCGTTGGTCTCGCCCTTCAGCTCCAGGGCCGCGTCGGTCGAGGCGGCGGCCGAGGTCCGGGCCTGGGAGGCCGGAGTGGGGGCGGGCGCGCCCAGAAGGGTTGCGACGTTGTCGGCGGGCGCCGGGGTGGTGCTTTGCTGGGCGAAGGCGGGGCTTGCGAGCAAGGCGGCTATAGCGAGGGCGGCGGGCGAGATGGGTTTCATATCCTTGGTTCCTTCAGAACAGCCCCGGGCCTCGAAACGCGCCAGACCGGGAAAGGGCTCCAGACTCGTCCGGGGCCTTGTTGCGGAAGGGTGCGGACTCGCGTTGACCCCCGCCGCGGGTTCGGCTATAGCCGCGCCTCTTCAGATTTCCGCGCCGTGGACACTGTGCTCCGCGGCGTTTTCCGTCTCATAGGTTTACCGATGGCCAACAACGCCGGCGCCCGTAAGGCGATCCGCAAGATCGCCGCCCGCACCGAAGTCAACAAGGCGCGCCGCACGCGCGTCCGCACCTTCCTGCGCAAGTTCCAGGAAGCCGTCGCCGCGGGCGACGCCGGCGCCGCCAAGGACGCCTTCATCACCGCCCAGTCCGAGCTGATGCGCGCCGTCACCAAGGGCGTGGTTCACAAGAACACCGGCTCGCGCAAGGTCAGCCGTCTGGCTGCCCAGCTGAAGAAGATGTCGGCCGCCTGATTAAGGGTTCGACGCCCGTTAAACGGGTGGTCTAACTTTAGGCCGACACTCTACGGCGAAGCTTGCGGCAAGGATGGATACGGAGCGGATTTTTCCGAACCGTCATTGTAAAATCCTGTAAAATCAACGGCGAGGCAGCTTTCGTTGCCTCGCCGTTTGCACGTCTGTCGCTAAGTGTTCACAGGAGAATTGATGCTCGCCTGTGGGGTGAAATCCGCATTTCCCCAAGCCGGGTTTGGATTTAGCGGAGTCAAACAATTTAAGTACGAATCGACGTTCGAATCAGCGTTGACCCTCCCGCCGCCGAGCGTAAGTTTTGGGTTCTAGCGCACTTCCATCCCCACACGGATGAAGACGGCGGGAACGAGGTTCCAGTCGGCGAGAGACGTCAAACCGAGAGGCCGTACCCGGCCCGTTGAAGCGCACGCTTCGCGGGGCAGGATCCTGCGTCCCTGAATTTGCCGGCCTCCAGTGTGGGATGCGGTGCGTGACCGGCGTCAGAAGGACGTCGGCTTCTGATGACTTTTTTATGGCGGGTGGCTTTACGATGGGGGGCTTGGCAGTGACGAGCATGACGGACCCGGATCGGATCTGGACGGAGGCGGCGGGCCGTCTGCGCGCGGAAATCGGCGAAGGTCCCTTCAGCTCGTATATCGCGCCGTCGGCCGTGCGCATGGACGGCGCCGGCCAGCTGATCCTCGTCACCCCCACCGCCTATGCGCGCGACTGGGTGCGCAAGAACGCCCTGCGCCGCATGAACGAGCTGTGGCTGGGCCTGGACGGCCTGTCGCGCCGCCTGGAGGTCCGTTGCCGCGCCGAGGTGGGCTCGCCCGCCCCCGCCGTCGCCGCCGTTCAGGCTCCCGCTGACACCGCTGTCGTTCCCATGCCCACCGTGGCCCCCGTCGCCGACGGCGCCCGCGCCGTGCGAGCCGCCGGCCTGCAGGAGCGCCTGACATTCGACAGCTTCGTGGAAGGGCAGGGCAACGCCTTCGCCCTGGCCATCGCCAAACAGGTGGCCAGCTGGGCCGACGGTCACTTCAACCCGGTCTTCTTCTGCGGCCCCTACGGCTACGGCAAGACCCACCTGCTCAACGCCATCGCCTGGGAGGCCCAGCGCCTCAAGCCCGAGGCCAAGGTGGTCTATCTGACCGCCGAACGCTTCCTGTCGACCTTCGTGCGCGCCATGCAGGACCGGTCGACGGCGGCCTTCAAGGAGAGCCTGCGCTCGGCCGACATGCTGCTGCTGGACGACGTCCAGTTCGTCGGCGGCAAGGCCTCGACCCAGGAAGAACTGCTCTCGACCCTCACCGCCCTGATCGAGGACGGCAAGCGCATCGTCCTGTCGGCCGACCGCGCCCCGACCGCCCTCAGCGAAGTCGAGCCGCGCCTGCGCAGCCACCTGGCCGCCGGCCTGACCTGCCCGGTCGAGCCCGCCGACCGCGCCCTGAAGATGGCCGTCGCCCGCAACCGCCTGGCCGCCTTTGCCAGGATGGGCGTGGTCCAGGGCGAGGCCTCCAGCGAGGTTCTGGAACAGCTGGTCGACCGCACCCCGGGTTCGGTCCGCGAGCTGGAAGGCGCCGTCAACACCCTGGCCGCCGCCGCTGGAATGCGCCTGTCGAGCCTGGGCGTCGACGAGGCCGCCGGCCTGCTGGGTTCGGCTCTTCGCGGCGGACCCGAGCGCCGCATCACCGTCGACGAGATCCAGAAGACCGTCGCCGAACATTTCAACATGAAGCAGGCCGATCTGCTCAGCGAACGCCGGACCCGCGCCATCGCCCGTCCGCGCCAGATCGCCATGTATCTGTGCAAGCAGCACACGACCCGTTCCTATCCGGACATCGGCCGTCGCTTCGGCGGACGCGATCACACCACGGTCCTGCACGGCGTGCGCAAGATCGAGGAGCTGCTGCCCGCCGATGACCAGATCGCCCGGGATGTTGAGGCTCTGACGCGGAAGCTGCGCGGCTGACGCGAGGATGTCTCCTCCCCATCGCGCAGCGAAGGGGAGGTGGCGCGGCGCGCCTTCGGCGCCGTGACGGAGGGGTTCCTCACCCCGAATACAGCGTCCGTTTCAAACGCCCCTCCACCACTTCGTGGTCCCCC
>Ga0209630_10002753_pt1 | contig 16623 bp, 20 predicted proteins | sample COG_01_FD_184745 | JGI IMG/M metagenome (GOLD analysis project Ga0209630, IMG submission 184745) | Pelagic Microbial community sample from North Sea - COGITO 998_met_01 (SPAdes) (version 2) | ecosystem: Environmental > Aquatic > Marine > Neritic zone/Coastal water | place: Helgoland, sampling... | reverse complement strand
AAAGAAAAACCATCTAACAGCCGATGGTCTCTGTGGCCCTAGCACTTTCCGTCGCTTATGGACTGAGCGACAGGCAGAGATCGACATCCACAAGCCAACTGAGTGTAGATATTCAAATTATATTATCTACAACAATGAATTTTTCCCAATTAAGTGGGACAAGGTTGTTCTATGGTCAGAGAAAGGTGGGCTTAAAGCAAGCCCCGGCACACACTACAGTTATGCCGGCCGCCCAAAGAGAGGTGTTCGCTATTTTGTAAATCATTGGGATGTTTGCCTCAGTTCCAGGTCGTGTCAATCCGTCTTGGACAAGCGAGGCATCTCAGTTCACTTCTTAATTGACAATGATGGTACAATCTATCAAACTCTGGACATGCAGCATGGAGCATGGCATGCCGGCTCCGAGCGTGCCAACCGTGCGTCTGTTGGTGTTGAAATTTCAAATGCTTATTACCCAAAATATCAAGATTGGTATGTTAAAAATGGATTTGGTGAGCGACCCCTTATGGAAGATACCTGGGTGCATCACGATAAGTTGGAGCCATTCTTGGGATTCTATCCACAGCAGCTTGAGGCTCTTAAGGCGCTATGGAGAGCCATTCACGCAGCTACAGATATACCATTTGAAACACCACTGAACCAATTCAACAACACCTCCACTCAGTATGAGCAGGACGTTACGTACGGCAAGTTCACTGGGTTTGTGAGCCACTATCATGTTAGCAAGAAAAAGATCGATTGCGCAGGTTTAGATATTAAAACCTTATTAGAAGAAGTTACCGAGGAAGATAGAACAGGATATATAACTGCCGGTGACGTGTGTGATGATTGATTATTGAGTATAACAACGTAGTTCTGGGTAGTTCCTTAAGCGCGATTCTGTTCGCAGCCCAAAATTTTTTCCCCGTAGTTTTTTCAGATTTTCGAAAACCATTCAGGTTTGATTACTTTGAGCCTACAGTTGATTTATCTTTTTTGAATCTACCAAATGGCCTCGCGGCCAAAAGTTTAACGACACATCAAGGACTAATCGACGTTGGACTATCCAAGAGTTTGGTCTGGGAGCGCCTAATGTTCCTATTATCAATGCGGGGGTCTGTGCCTCTTTCTAATTTATGTAGAAATATGCGGGCATCCGATAACAAGATAACATGTTATAATGAATATTCAAAAATAGCAGAGATAAGGTTTGAGAACTGTTATTATTTTGGAGATGATAACGTCCAAGGGCTTTTTGAGCAAAAAGTGCTTGATAATTGCGAATATACGTGCTATGATTGGATAGCATTTAATAAGGGAGGTAAACATGAGATTGACTTTATTGAGACAAACGATGATTTTGTTAAACGAATATGGTTTTACTCGTCAGACCGTATTGATGGAAATACTGCTGTTAAAGATGCTTGTGTCGTGTCAGTATTGACACACGAGCAGGTCCGAGACTTCAACTATTCGGAGACTATGGCAAAGTTTAAGATGCTCTCCGAGATGGAGTCGAGGGGGATGAAGGGGCAGTTTAACGGTTATAGCCCAAACGGCAACCCCAAACATTACAAATTTAAGACAACACACACAAGAAGAGAGAAATATGCACAAGAATATAATGCGCCTTTCAAGGTCAGCGGCTTTAAGACTAAAAAGTTCAATGAAGAACAGGCTTACAAAAATTTACAGTCAACTCAACTGGGCTACGATAGATTTTTAAGAGGTTTAGATGAGCAACCACATACACACAGCAGGAATAATACCGGTAGCTAACCTACAAACAGATATAGCTACTCCGGTACCAGAAGTCCTACTACCAGTCAATAATGGATTTACAGCGATTCAAAAGTCTGTTTTTGAATGTGCGATGGCAGGCTGTAACACAATCTGGATTGTTGCGAATAATGATTTGGCCCCGATTATTAGAAAGGTGGTCGGTGACTGGGTTTATGACCCCGTTTACTACGAGAGAACTTTTACTAAATTTTATTCGGATCATCGGCGCGAGATACCTATTTATTATGTCCCGATACACCCTAAAGATCGCGCTCGTCGCGATTCATACGGGTGGTCAATTTTATACGGCGTGTACTCTTCGTGGTACGCAGCATATAAAATATCAAAATGGATAACCCCACAGAACTATTATATTAGCTTTCCAATGTCTGTATATGACGCCCATGGCATAAGAAACCATAGGAAGAGTATCTCCAATTCGAAATCTAATTTTTTTCTAAAACACAACAATAAAACAGCGAAAGATGGAGAATTACTATCTTTCACAATGAAAGGAGACGATTTTAAAGCATGCCGAAATCTAATAAACAAAACAACAACAAGGGAGTATTTACCCCCCTTACCCAACCAAAAGTATCCAAATCAAAAGCTTCCACTAGACGACAGATGGACGGCAAGAAGCTTTTCGCTGGAGCAGATACTAAGCCCGCTGAGTGAAGACTCTGGAATATATGCCGAATTAGATTGGCATTACGATATCTCAACGTGGCAGGGCTACGTTGAATATCTGGGATCAGAAAATATTATAGAAACTCCAAGAAAAGAGTTGACTTTGCCACACACACATGTTAATATACCTTATGTGGATTGAGTTCGATACTGAGAAAACAACGTTAGGTCGTGTCCCAGTAGGCGGACTCTTTACTTATAACAACAAAATTTGGATTATGGTTAACACACTTGTCGGAAAAGGTAAGCGACTCGTAGTAAATGTAGGAAATGGCTGCAGAGAGAGTTTTTTACTTGCATCTTCGGAAGAAGTGTGTTATATTATAGAAGCTAAGAACATACAGGAGGGCACTAATGGATCGCATTGATTCTAAAATTAAATTTGTTGGACTACACGCACACTCAGTGGCGGGGTCTATCTTTGACGCAATCGGGTACCCAGGTGCCCATATGAATTACTGTTATCAGAACGGCGGCGATGCTTTAGCATTGACTGACCATGGTAATATGAACGGGTTAGCATACCAAGTGCTGCACGCAAAGAAGATGAAGGAAGAAGGTAAAGACTTCAAGCCTATCTTTGGGTGTGAGGCTTATTTCATCCCCTCTATCGACGAGTGGCGAGAAGAATATACGAGAGCGATGGAAGATAAGAAGCGGGCCCGTGCCGCCAAGAAGGACGCCCAGTCAGGCGCCACGGTTGAGGATGAGGGAAATAGCAAGAAGACGCAGGATGTTCTTCGCCGCCGTAGGCACCTCGTTCTCCTTGCACAAAATCAGACAGGGTTGAACAACCTGTTTAAGCTCGTCTCAGAGTCCTACAAGAGCGAGAATTTTTATAGGTACCCTCGTATAGACTATAAACTTTTAAAGAAGTACAACGAGGGAATCATCGCCGCTAGCGCGTGTCTTGGTGGTGTGTACGCTGGAAACTATTGGGAGAACCGAGAAGAAGGTGAAGAAGCTGTGTTGAAGGCAATGCGCGAGACAACACAAAACATGGTAGATATTTTCGGTGATCGCTGGTATGCCGAGATCCAATGGAATAACATCAAAGAACAGCACGAACTCAACAAGTATGTTGTTCAGACAGCACAAGAAATGGATGTGCGCTTGATTAGTACCGCAGACAGTCACTACCCGACTCCTGACGCTTGGAAGGATCGTGAGCTATATAAACAACTGGGCTGGCTTGGTAAAGGTCGTCCATCGTGGGCAGATGAAGAGTCACAACTCCCCGCTGGAGTCGAGGAGATCGGCTATGAGTTGTACCCAAAGAACGGTGATCAAATCTGGGAAAGCTACAAACAGTATTCAGAATCTACGGGGTTTGAATATGACGATGACATGGTTCTCAAGAGTATCGAAGAAACCCATCACATTGCTCACGATAGAATCGAAGCATTCCTCCCAGACAATACAGTCAGGCTTCCAGAGTTTGTTGTGCCTGCGGGATTCACTGCCACTCAAGCGCTTGTTAATTATGCACTTGAGGGACTAAAAGACAAGGGTCTACATAAAAATAAGGAATATACCGATCGCCTGAGACAAGAGCTTAACGTTATTGATGAGCGAGGGTTCTCAAAATACTTCCTCACGATGAAGTCAATCGTGGATGTCGCCACTGATATGATGTTGACTGGGCCAGGACGCGGCTCCGCTGCGGGCTCGCTTGTAGCCTATGCATTGAACATCACACAGGTTGATCCAATCAAGTATGATCTTCTGTTCTCGCGATTCCTCCGCTCTGATGCTGAGGACTATCCAGATATTGACTACGATGTGTCTGACAGTATGGCCCTGAAGGAAAAGCTCGTCGAGATGTGGGGCGAGGACTGCGTTGCTCCAATCTCTAACTGGAACACTTTGCAACTTAAGTCTCTGATTAAGGATATCTCTAAGCTGTATAACATTCCGTTCACTGAAGTAAACACAGTTACCTCCATCATGATCCGTGAAGCCACACCAGAAGCCAAGCGGAAGCACGGGATTAAAGCCGGCATCTATGCGCCAACGTGGGAAGAAGTCATGGAGTACTCGCCAGCATTGAGGTCGTACTTAAACAAATATCCGCAAGTTAAGACACACGTCGAAGGTCTTGTGGGTCAGGTGCGCTCATGCTCCCGTCATGCAGGCGGCGTTGTTATTGCGGAGAATCTTGACACCAACATGCCACTGATTAACTCAGGCGGTGTGCGTCAGGCTCCGTGGGCAGAAGGTCAGAACGTGCGACACCTTGAGCCGATGGGCTTCATTAAGTTCGATTTACTTGGACTGTCTACTCTTAAGATGATGGAGGGTTGTATTGAACATATCCTCCGCCGGCATCACGGTGTGGAGAACCCAACTTTCACACAAGTGCGAGACTACTACGAAGAAAAGCTACACCCCGATAAGATGGATATGCACGATACTTCAATCTATGAGAACATCTTTCACAGTGGTAAGTGGGCTGGTGTCTTTCAGTTCACGGAGCCGGGTGCTCAACAATTCTGCGTGAAGGCGAAGCCGAACAACATCATCGATGTGTCAGCTATCACTTCCATCTTCCGACCCGGACCACTTTCGGCCGGCGTTGACTCAGATTACGTAGAAGCAAAGGGTCACCCACAACGAATCAGCTACTTGTCTGATGAAGCTCGCGAGATTACTGAAGAAACTTATGGATTCCTAATCTTTCAAGAGCAGATTGCATTGCTGGCTCACAAGCTTGGCGGGTTGACTCTCGATGAAGGCAATATGCTCCGAAAGGTTCTCACAAAGAAGGGAACAGGTAAGGGCTCAGTAAAGGGTAAGTTGCACGACAAGTTTATCAAGGGCTGCGTTGAGAATAACATCGCCCGCGATGAAGCGCAATCACTCTGGGACAAGTTTGAATTCTTCTCTGGCTACGGCTTCAACAAGTCGCACGCTGTAAGCTACTCAATTATTTCGTACCAGTGCGCTTGGCTGTGGAACTACTATCCAGCAGAATGGATGGCAGCATTCCTAGATAAAGAACCAGAGACGCGGAAGGAGAAAGCTATTAATATTGCCAAGCAATATGGATTCGACATCGCACCTTTGGACGTCAACAAGTCTGGGACAGTGTGGGAGATCTCAAAAGATGCCAAGACACTTATTCAGCCTCTGACATCGATCAAGGGTCTGGGAATGGCGGCTATTGAACAGATTCTCGCTAATCGACCGTTAAACAATGCAGAAGAACTATTATTCAACGAGGGTATAACTTACTCGAAGTTGAACAAGAAGTGCTTAGATGCATTATGCCGCGGCGGAGCCTTGGACAAGATTGTGGACGACCGATTTACAGGGCGCAAACACTTTTGGTCAGCATGTATTGTCGACCGACCTAAGAATCTAAAAAAGCTCGGAGAGAATATCGATCTATATCGACCAGAAGGAGACTTCTCCGAGTCAGAAATTATCCAGTTTAAGTCAGACTTAACTGGAGTATTCCCAATGAATCTGGTTATCAAGCCTGAGACTATTCAAAGGCTGCACGATAAATTTATTCCTCCGATCTCTGAGTTTGATCAAGAACTGCAGGTGTGTTGGTTCATTCCCCGTAAGATTGTGCCGAAGAAAACAAAGAAGGGTAAAGACTACTGGATCGTCGAAGTCATTGACTCCAACAACGAACTAACTAGAATTAGATGCTGGGGCATTAAACCAGAGAAGGACCGAGTTCACTTGAATCGCCCGTACATGGCGCGCCTGAAGTATGATGAGAACTGGGGCTTTTCAACCTATGCTGTCGGCAAGACATTTAAATTATTAGGATAAGAACACATGAATATACTTAAGACGTTTAGTCCATTATTAAAAGAACCTAAGCTCATTGATGATTTGCCGATTGTAATCCGCGTTAACAAATTTGATCAAGCCGCAGCAAAGTCCTTCTCGTCTTTGATGTCAAAAGCGCAGAATACTGGACAGCCCGTGGTACCGATCGTTATTGACAGCTATGGCGGACAAGTGTACAGCCTCATGTCAATGATATCCGACATCAAACACAGCCGAATTCCAGTAGCAACAATTGCGCAGGGCAAAGCTATGTCATGTGGCGCCATACTCTTTAGTTTCGGCAAGGAAGGGATGCGATATATGGATCCCGACGCGACTCTAATGATTCACGACGTTAGTTCGATGGCATGGGGCAAAGTAGAAGAGGTTAAAGTGAGCGCGGAGGAAACTGACCGCCTTAACCAGAAGATTTATCGCATGATGGCTGTTAATTGTGGCCACCACGAGGAATACTTTCTTGATATTGTGCACGATAAGGGTCACGCTGATTGGTTTTTAGATTCTAATGAGTGCAAAAAGCACAATCTCGCGAATGAGGTACGTGTCCCAGAATTAAAAATAGAAACAAAGATTCAATTCAGCTTTAAGTGATTCTACTTATGGTATGTCGGTTACTAAAAGAATTAAATGGCAACGCGCTCTGGGGCAGCTTCGATATAATTACGAAGAGCTTGGATTCATAGAACAGATAAGCAAAGAGTATGCGGTAGAATTTCAGGCATACTATGAGCAATATTGCGCCAAGCGCGGAGTTAATATTTCAGAATTAAATAACCAAAACCGTGAAAGAGTAAATACGTTATACAATATTGAAAAAACAATACCAAGCGAGGAACACGAGCCAGAATCCCAAGTGGGACCAGCGAATGATACGGACATAACTCTGCACAAAGGTTCCTCCGAGAAGGATAAAGAAAAGGAGTACCAAATGACTGCCGATGAAATAGCAGTACACGAAGCCTTCTCCCGACTCTTTAAGCGAATCGCCCTTAAGATTCACCCTGACAGACTGCAGAGTGATATATCAGCAGCAGAACGTCAGACCAGCATAAATATGTTCCAAAAAGCCAAGAAGTCACTTGAGGACAGAAAATATTATGTTTTACTTGATATTGCCACACAATTAAAAATATCAACCCCCAAAAATTATTCCCAGCAAACACGCTGGATGAAGAAAGAGAACATTGAAATTGAACAACGAGTCATGCACGCCAAGTCTACATACAACTTCATTTTCTCAGAACTTGAGAGTGACGAAGAGAGAGATCACTTGATAAGAAATTTTATCCGACAAGTTTTTCAGATTCATACAGAATAAGTTGTTGACATTGCGTCCAACATCTGTTATATTAATAAAGTAAACACAAAAGGAGGGTCAGATGGCCACAACAAATGAAGAGAGAAAGCGCTACGTTAGGGAATATATTCGTTCCTTGGTAGCAATTGAGGAGGCAATGGAGCCTTATAAGGATCAGAAGCGTGACTTGCGAACTGAATTTCGTGAAAATGGCTGGCTAGATACTGATGAGATTCGAGCAGCCGTAAAGGCGTATCGCCTTTTTAAGGGCAAGGTCAACATCGACGAAGTTGTTGAGAACTTTAATATGATTTCTGGAAATGATGGAGGTGAGAGTTGATTATTCAATATTCTAAGACTCGCCACAACTCACGAACACCCCAGCGCGCCAACCCCTCTGATGCCGGCCTTGATGTATTCTATTGCCCAGAAGAAGCAAATGCTGCTGGCAAGTGGCTGTCGCCAGGAACATCCAGCTTGTTCCCCACTGGGCTTAAATTTGGTATACCTCACGGCTATATGTTGGAGGTAAAGAATCGTTCTGGTGTAGCTGCTCGCCGAGGACTGATTGTTGGAGCATGCGTTGTTGACTCTGGATATAGCGGAGAGGTATTCGTCGATCTTCACAACATCGGTAGAGAGCCTCAGTTTGTCACTCCAGGCGATAAAATTGCACAGCTTGTAATGACTCCAGTGGTACATTTCAACGCGCAAGAATCAACGACAGAGCAGCTTTATGCTGAAGCTATTACGATCAGCGGTCGCGGTAGTGGCGCCTTGGGGAGCACAGATGGATAAGAATACAAAACAGGTAATGTTCAGTTCAAAGACTGGCAATTGGGCAACACCCCAAGAATTTTTCGACAAGCTAAGTTGGAGATTTGGTCCTTTCGATTTGGATCCTTGTGCAAGCACCCACAACACAAAGTGTGCTAACTTCTTCACCAAGTCCGAGAACGGATTGGAGAAAGACTGGGAAGGGTTTACGTGCTTTGTTAACCCTCCATATGGAAGAGGTATTGACAAGTGGATCGAAAAAGGTTATAATGAAGCTATGAAGAATGATACAAAGGTTGTGATGCTAATCCCAGCCCGCACCGATACAAAGTATTGGCACAAGTATGTGATGAAAGCATCAGAGATTCATTTTGTGAAGGGCCGCCTAAAGTTTGGCGATAGTAAGAATTCCGCACCATTCCCATCAGCGGTCGTAGTATTTGACGGCGGCGATGAGTTGTGGAGAGTAGAAGGCATTAATAAGTAAGGAGAAAAACAATGACCGAAGATATTTTAAATGCAGCAATCCAAAAACTGCGAGCAATGGCGCTAGAGCAATATGCGCTAATTAAGGATGCAGTCCATAATCCAGCCACGTCCGAAACCGTTCAGACGATTAGTACCTGCGCAGCTAAGATGGCCCAACTTGAGGGAGCCATGGTGACACTTCAACAATATAAGCCGTCAATTCTGGCTCTCACTGATGCCGAGAAATTAGCTGCAGCCGTTGTTGAGCAGCCGGAACCAGAGGAAGAAGCGCCCGATGAAGCGGTCATCACCGATAAGGACTTGGCTGAAAGATCTTCTTCCTTTAGAAAGTCCCAAGGACTGAAGCCGAAGGTGTCTAAGCCAAAGCCAAAAAAAGGAAAGAAGTAGATGAACCGAAAGCAACGACGAGCGGCAGCGAAGGTCGGCAAGGAGAACGACATCTCTGATCAGGTAGCGATGTTTCAAAATTTGCCAGACGAATGTCTGGCGTGTTTAAAACCCTTTGATAAGAAGGACAAAGCCATGGCTTTTACGTGGAATGTCGTTATTAAAGATAAGGACACAGTAAGGCTTTATTGCCCAGAGTGCTGGAACAAGGCTCAAACAGCAGTTAAAGAATTTAGAGAGGAGAGAGAAAAATGAGTGTAACAAGAATTTCGGAAGACGGACTCAAGCAGATTTTAAATAATCGAGTACTCACACCGGTGACATGTATAGTTAAATTTTATTCAAATAGTTGCCACATGTGCCATTCACTACAGGAGTACTTCGTGACCATCGCAGAACAGTATGAGCTAGATCCCAATATAGTATTTTATGCATACAATGTTGATGACGATCCATCTATTGAAAAACGGCTAAGCTTCACCGGGGTACCCACTATCATAGCAATAAATCCAAACCCAGATTTACCTCCACGTATGCTCGCGGAGCACAAAGTCATGCCGGAACCAGAAGACCCCCATAAGAAGACTTGGTATAAAGTTAGAGATATAAAGAATTTTATCGAACAAGAGAGAATAAAGTGAATCAAAAGTATAACCTGTCATATGATGACGTATTACTACAGCCCCAGTACTCAGATATAAAGAGCAGGGACGAGATTGATCTTCAGACCGATTTAGGAAGAGAACTCAAATTGCATCTTCCGGTATTCTCATCTCCGATGGATACAGTTTCTGAAAGCCAGATGGCTATTGAGTTGTCTGCCATAGGCGGCGCCGCAATTATCCATCGCTACAATACAATTGCTGAACAGACCAACCACTTGTCGGAAGCACTTCGTTCTGGCGCCACCAATGTTGGGGTAGCAGTCGGAGTATCGGGCGACTTCTTGGAACGCGCATTGTGTGCGGCTAAGGTGGGGGCAACATTTATATGTGTAGACGTTGCACATGGCCACCATGTGTTAATGAAGGAAGCTCTCCATCATTTACGTAGAAATCTTGATGATAGTATTCATATTATGGCAGGGAATGTCGCCACTCTTGAGGGTGTTAATGACCTGTCGGACTGGGGAGCAGACTCTGTGCGTTGCAATATCGGCGGCGGCTCTATCTGTTCGACCAGAATCCAAACTGGCCACGGGGTACCCGGCTTGCAGACTATTATGGATTGTGCTAAGACGGATCGCGATGTGGCTATTATTGCTGACGGAGGTCTTCGCAATTCTGGAGATATAGTAAAAGCTCTGTCTGCCGGTGCTGACGCTGTTATGTGTGGTTCACTGCTAGCGGGTACGACCGAGACACCCGGATCAGTAATTAAAGATTCAATAGGTCATTCTTGGAAAGAGTACCGAGGAATGGCATCCAAAGAAGCACAAATGAGTTGGCGTGGAAAATATTCCTCCTTCGAAGGTGTCACCAGTAGAATACCTTTTCGTGGCCCAGTCAGAAAAATCTTAGAGGACATTGAAAGAGGCGTACGCTCCGGGTTCTCATACTCCGGAGCCAAAAATCTAAATGAACTACAGGCAAAGGCTCAGTTTCTTATACAAACCACCTCTGGTCTGTCCGAAAGTCACACACATATCACTACGAGGAAGTGGTGATGTCAACAGAAATAGAATACGGAAAACTAACGAAGCGGATAGTGTTCACCGAGAATGATCACAGGCATGCCCAATTGGTTTTAAAGCTGAAGCATGATGGACTAAAGCAATCACAGTTCTTTCGCTCGCTAATAACCGCGTATCTTGCAGGAGATGATAGAATACAATCTTATGTTGACGAAATAAGCTCTCTGTCCAAGGAGCGTAAAACAAAGTCTAAGAAGCTTCGTTCCGATGGGCAACAGAAGATTAGTGATTTCGGATTTACCGACGGAGAGATCGATAACATATTCGACCTGATCGAAGAGGAACATCCAGAACTATGACTAAAGACGGTCTACTATCTTGTTCTCGAAAATGCAGAGAACTAAAAACGGCATGCCCTAATAAAGAATGCCGAATGTGGATAGATTTTAAAAAAGAGCATAATTGCGCTTTGATATCTATTTATGAAAACGGACCAATGACTTTACGTGAAATTGCTGAACGCTCTGGCATATCATTTGCAAGAGTAAAACAGATAGAAACGAAAGCAGTTGGGAAGATTAAAAACACTAATATTTTAAGTTGTTTTGAATTTTAGGGAACTATAAGCAACTAAACACTATTTACAATTGAGTTTCGCAAAACCTTAAGGAGATTTTATAATGGCTCGTAAAACTTTACTAACAGAGGGCGAACTTCGCCGCTTTATGAAACTCGCTAGCATGCGTCCGCTTGGCGAGGAGAAGATTCAAGAGATGGGGTACGGACAACCACCCGCTGCTCGCGATGATGAACTGGACGACGAAGAAATGGACATGGGTCCACCTGATATGGGTGCGGAAGAAGCCCCTGTTGACGAATTACCCATGGACGACGAGCCAGCAATGGACGACGAACCAGCTTTAGATGCTGAGCCAGAAGGTGACATGGAGCTTTCTGACGATGAAGCACAAGCAATTATCGATTTGGCCGATAAACTCCGTGCTGCAATGGGTGGCGAAGGAGAGGCTGAAGGCGAGATGGACTTGGAGCCAGAAGAACCAGAAATGGCAATGGACGCGGAACTCGAAGGAGGTGATACCGAGCCACCCGACGAAGAGCCAATGATGGAAGGCGAAGATGATGAAGAAGGCGATGACAAAGATGACGACCTCGTCGCAGAGGTGGCACGCCGTGTCGCTGAGCGCCTTCAAGCTGAGAGTAAGAAGGAAGAGATCGTCAATCAGCTTGCTGAGAGAATCATGAAGAGACTCACTAAATAACTTGACAAAAGACATCGAGCCTGTTATAATATTAACCACTAGTCTTTACTAGTGGTTAATTTTTTGGAGCATACATGGGACATATTTGGTGGCTATATCTGTTAGTTTTTGCGTTCGGGTATCTTACCTGCAAAACATTTTATTTCCTCAAGGAAATACGTCTAGGGCTTGTAATGCTCAAGATTTCACATTGTCTCTCGCTGTATACAATTGTTAGAGGGGTAGAGAGCTTGGAATATACCAAAGCTATGCGTCTTAATGAACTGCGACTCAGGGAAGAAAGCGAGCGAAATGTTAAAGCATATCAATTAAATTTTGATGCTGAGATAAAACTTTATAAAGATAAGTCGATTAGGGAGGTAATTAATATGCACCCCAAGTTTTATCGTGACCTTATTGAGTACGATGACTGGGATTCTGCAATGCGCTTCTTGAACGAAGAAGGTATCGAGTACATAAAACACTTTATCAACAAAGAAGGAATCTAAGAAGATGATTAAAGAGATCAAAAAAGCAATCAAGACATTGCTTGAAGTAGAAGCGGAAGAGCCAAAAAACACAGCCCCACAAGATGCCGGCCAAAAGATCGTTATTCTCGATCCGTCTTCCTTGAGCGAGGAGATGCTCGCGGAAGAGCCCGATCCGATGAACACCATCGGCTTATTTTGTGATGTAACCGAAGAAAAAGTTGCAGAGGTCATTCATGGGTTGTTGTATTTGGACCACCTATACGCGAATTCAAACCCAGAGAAAAGAAAGCCAATTGATTTTTACGTGTCAACATATGGCGGCTCGGCTGACGATATGTTTTCGTTATATGATATTATGCGTAACGTGAAAGAGAATAATGAGATACACACTATCGGAATGGGCAAGGTAATGTCAGCCGGAGTACTCATCTTGGCCGCCGGAACACAAGGTAAGCGCAAGATTGGCGCAAATTGTCGTGTTATGATCCACTCGGTCTTGGGCGCCAACCATGGATCACTACACAACATGATAAATGAGATGGAAGCAATCGAACAACTCCAAGACATGTATATCAGTTGCTTGGCAGCCAACACTAAAATGACAAAGTCTCAAATCAAGAAAATGCTTGAACGCAAAGTAAATGTTTATTTAACTGCCGAAGAAGCTGTCGAATTGGGCATCGCTGACATAATTATTTAAGGAGAAGAGCATGTCTGAATTATCTGAGATCATAAAAGAAGAATATTTGAAAGAGGTTAGCAAACTCAATATAGGTACGCTACTGGAGATGGTTGAGGAGGTGATGTCCTCGCAAACCAATGAAGAAGTGGCACCACCAGATCTTCCCAGTAGCGATGAGGCAGTACTGGAAATGGTCTTAAAGATGATCCCCAATATAGAGGTGTCAGAGATTGGCTGGTCTGATGTTCGAACCACTGATGAGGGTGTTGAGATCAAGGGCGCCCAAAGACAATTGTTAGAAAATTACCTTAATAATATTCAAGGATCCGATTTCGCAGACAAGATCCGCAGTGTATCAGAGTTTTACGATAGCGGTCTTTCAATGGTGACTGAAAAAGCGGGCGATGATCGCACTGCACGTATTGTGCAGGCAATCTCCTATCTTGTCTTCTATAAGACTTTGACGAAAGTTATCACAAACTTTAACGCATCATCGGCTGGGTTTAGTTTCGAATCCTTTCTAGCAGCATTGGTAGATGGAGAGCAGATACCCACAGGTAACGCAACGATCGCTGACTACCTTGACCGCGCCTCCGGTCAAACAATTCCTGTTAGTTTGAAATTGTATCGAGAGGGAGGTTTACTTGTTGGCGGAAGTTACACCGACTTGGTTAACGATATGGTCAAGCCAGCATACCCGGAGTCAATTAACGGCGGCATGCGCTATGTTGTGTGTACCAAGACGCTTGAAGGCAAGGGGCTAGAATTAGAAGGAAAGATTGACTTTTATCAGTTTGACTTCAATTTGGCAAATATCGCCGATATCCTTTTGAATTCTAGGAATCCGTTTGTAATAAGGATGCCCCAAATCGTCATCAGTGCTTTGTCTTCTGGCCAGCAAGCCGGCGCCCCTGAGTTGCTTGGGTTAGCCAGCGCCGATAAAGCATTGTCAGCCGAGGAACTGACCCCGATATTTGACAAAGCCCTGTACCGCCGTATCGAACAGTTTTCTGACGAAAACCCTGAGCACCCAATTCGGAATGTAGACGATGAGGCTTTTAAAAAGCTCACGGACGCCCTTAAATGGGAGAAGAATGATGATTTATTTAACGGCTCCAAGGTACGCGGACGAGTCTCGATGGGGAAGAGAGAGACCATGGCATGGGTGAAGCAACGCTACTCAGCTTTGCCGCAGATTCACTCGGTACTGCGAGATCTGATTGTTGGCGCGAATGACGATGTTGTTGCTTCACAAAAAGCAAAGGCAAAGAAAAGTGAGAGAAACCAACAAATTGAAGATATGCTCAAGAGCGGAGAGTTCCTTTCTCCCGAAGAATCAGCGCGCCAATATAAGATGCTTGGATCAGCACAGAAAAAGCAAGCCCTCTTAAGCAGCTATGGATACTTGAAAACAATGCACTTTGAACTGAACCAAACCCAAGCCCTAAACAGCGGCGAACCAACAAACACAGAGTTTGTTGGCTCAATTACGATCGGTCGCGCTCAAGTCGGCAAGATTGTTGGAGATGTTCGCGAAGTGCTCAACGATGAAGTGACTGAAATATTCCAGTCCCTTAAGATCCTTTCAGACAGCCTTAACAGCTTCTTTGCTGGAGGACTTGAGAACGATTCCTTGGCTAGCGCTTCTGTTGAAAACGCAAATAATATTAGTTCCAAAGAAATCTTACAAACTGACAAATAATGCTTGACATTTTAGTGTTTCGGGGCTATAATAAAGAATAACTACAAGAGGTGTCAATGTCCAGACAATATTCGGATAACCAAACATTACAGCAGAAAATTATTAGAGGAGCCAACGTATTAGCAGACAACGTAGCTTCCACGCTTGGACCGAGAGGTCGAAATGTCTTGCTACAAGAGAAGGGACAAACGCCTTTCATTACAAAAGATGGTGTCACTGTCGCGCAATTTGTCGCCCTTGATGATCCATTTGAAAATGCCGGCGCACAGATTATTCGCCAAGCAGCGATTGAGACTAACAACGAAGCCGGCGATGGAACGACTACCTCGACGGTTCTAGCGCGGGCAATCCTTAGAGAATCCCAAAGGTTTGTTACGTCTGGCGTCTCTCCAACAGAGCTTCAGCGTGGCATCGACCTAGCGGCCAAAGAGGTGGTTAATAATCTAAAGAACCTGTCTACTCCCATCACCAGTATCGATGATATTGAACAGATTGCAACTATATCAGCTAACAATGATTCGACGATTGGAAAGCTTATTGCGACAGCATTAGATAAGGTTGGACAAGATGGCTCGATTACTATTGAAGAGTCACGCTCAACCGAGACTAGTCTAGACATCACCGAAGGCTTCCGGTTCAACTCAGGCTTCAGCGCCGGGGCGTTCATTACAGATGATCGTCGCGCAACCATGTATCATGAGAATCCGCTTATCCTCGTCACAGATTATAAGATCTCAGCAGTAGAAGATGTGCTGCCAGTCTTAGAGATGGTAGCAAGAGAAAGTAGGCCACTCATTATTGTTGCAGAAGAGGTAGAAGGACAAGCCCTCGCAGCTTTAATTATGAATGCGATGAGGGGCTCTCTCAAGGTTGCGGCAATCAAAGCACCGTACTATGGAGAAGAGCGCCGCAACACCCTTGAAGACTTGGCGCTATCTACGGGCGCCACCTTTATTACTAGAGAGAGTGGCGTTAAACTTTCCGAGACACGAATGTCACACTTGGGTTCTTCGAAGAGTATTGAGAGTAATAAGTATAGCACAACAATCGTTGGTGGTGCATGTGACTACGAGGCGGTGGAAGTAAAGATCGAATCACTCAAGAGCGAGATTAAACAAACTGACTCATTATCAGTATGCGACACTATTCAAGGAAGGGTAGTGAGATTATCCTCTGGAGTGGCAGTTATTAATGTCGGTGGCACAACCGAGGTAGAGATGACTGAGCGCAAACACAGGATCGAAGATGCACTTGAAGCAGTTCGTTCTGCTCAAGAAGGTGGAATCGTCCCTGGCGGTGGCATTGCACTCCTTAGAGCATCGCGCTCGCTAGTCGTAACGACAAATAGCACAGAACAAGCGTTAGGTGCTACGATCATCAGAGCGGCGTGCGAAGAGCCCATTAGGCAGATGGCGTTAAACTCTGGGGAGTCCGCAGATCTTATTGTGCAAAATGTTCTGTCCGATTCGGAAACAAACTGTGGATGGAATTTTTTAACTAACCAAGCGACCAACATGATGGAAGCGGGAGTTATCGATCCAGCGAAGGTGACGATCACCGCTCTCCAGAATGCGGCGAGTTGTGCTGGAACATTAATCACAACTAATTATGGTATCATACAAACGGAGGACATTTAACATGGTTGAAG
>Ga0209630_10002752_pt1 | contig 16626 bp, 7 predicted proteins | sample COG_01_FD_184745 | JGI IMG/M metagenome (GOLD analysis project Ga0209630, IMG submission 184745) | Pelagic Microbial community sample from North Sea - COGITO 998_met_01 (SPAdes) (version 2) | ecosystem: Environmental > Aquatic > Marine > Neritic zone/Coastal water | place: Helgoland, sampling... | reverse complement strand
TTTCAAGAGATTGTGCCGTTGCAAGTGCAGAAAGTATTGAAAGTGCAAGACGTGGAGCGAGACGCGCGGATGTGGGACGAGAAGATTTTGAGATGTTTGAATAGTGTTAGCGCTAGAAATGGGGTAGGGGGAGGATACGTGAAAATAACGTCCGTGCAGTTAGTTGGGGTGTATTTGACGATATTTGTTCGCGAGGAGTTGATTCGAAAAGGTTCTATACGAGAGAGACCAATCGCGACGAAAGTCGCGACTGGATTTTCTTTGGGATTCGGGACGGGATCTATGAACGTAAAGTTAGGGAATAAAGGTGGGTGTTGCGCTTTGATAAAGATACGAGATACGACGATTGCGTTCGTATGCGCGCATTTAGCGGCGGGGTCTAAAGAGGAAGACGCAAAGAGAAGGAATGCGGACGCGGCGGAGATTTTGCAAAAGTGCGTGTTCGCTCCGGACGAAGACGAACAAGGAGAGGATGAAAGAGATTTTCGTTCTTCGAATAGTATTCGATGGGAAAAGCCCTCGCGAACGAGAACTATACACGACGCGACGGTCTCGATATTCTTTGGCGATCTGAACTATCGCTTAAACGCTCCGAAAGATGACGTGTTAGAACACGTTCGCTTAAAATCGAACGAAGCCGAATTGAACGCGTCATCGTTTCGTGCGAGCGCGAGCAATTATATTCCACTCTTGAAGCACGATCAGTTATTAAACGAAATGCAAAGCGGGAATGTGCTCCCAGGCTATCGAGAAGGTTCTATTGAGTTCCCTATGACGTATAAATTTAAACCCGGGACGTCGCGGTATTCCGGCATCGGACGCGCTGCTACGTCATCGTCAAAAGACAACATAAACAACAACGAATCCGATTACGAGAACGATTTCAACGACGACTTTGACGACGGTGAAAGCAATAGCACCAAAGCAGACGATAAGGAAGAGAAAAAGAAGCGCGCGCCGGCGTGGTGCGATCGAGTTTTATGGAAAGGCGACGATTTACAGCTGTTGGGATACAGAGACCACGACGAGATTTACCACTCAGACCACAAACCAGTATCTGCTACGTTTGAGTTGAAGTGTCGTACGGTCGATTATAACGGTCGTTTAGAGCGAATGCTGACAGATTTACAGCGGAAGTTAGATGCCGAAGAGACGAACAGAGCGCACGCGACGAAGGTAGTTTTGGAAAGCGGCACCATGTGTGATTTTGGCGAGGTGCATTATTGCGAGCGAGTGACGAGGAGGATTCAGTTCAAATTCCCACGAAACAATCACGGGAACGCGGTGTCCTTTACTGTTGGATTTCACGGCCGCGGGGGAAGTTACGACGACCTCGTCAACGATACCGAAGACGACGCGCCAAAATGGGTGCGCGATATTACGCCAGCGAAAGCAACCGTTTCTGCTGAAACGTCCGTGTTTGTAGACATCTCTGCGTTTGTTGATGGAGCAGGAACTATTCGTTCTGTAGGCGCATCGAATTCGCTCGACGCCGTTCTAGTAATCCGCGCCGAACATTGTCAAGACGCGTACATTGCACTCACGGGTGTGTATGCGCAAAATCCGATTTTCGGCGCGCCTTTGCGCTCCTTACCTCCGAGCGTATTTCCACCGGATGTTCCGTCAGTCATCTCTACACTGATCGACTCGCTCTTTGCGTTTGGTTCGATATCGAAGAATGATTTGTTTACGCAGAAAAGCAGCGAAAAGGAAAGGATGAATGCCGTGAATAACTGTTTGCGTCTGTGCGGAGTCTCCCAGAGCGCGTTCAACGACATGCATTCCTCCTCTTCCTCTTCCTTGTTGGACGATTTCACCGCTTTGTCCGTGATGTCCTCATCGAAACCATCCTCTTCGGTGGTGGAACTCGCGCTTGCGTTATTGGAATTCTTCCACGCTTTACCCGAACCGCTCTTTGGCGACGGCTCTCTCTTTACGGGATGTTTCCGAGATGAAGAGTATATGGACGAAGCGGCGAGAAAGCAACGCCTCGAAAACGTCTTGCGCCAGTCGTTGGAGAAAACTGCGTACGCGTCGGCGACGTACACTCTCGCGTTCTTAACCAACTACGTCGGCAGAAACTCTCCTTCATCGTCAACCCGACTCGAAAGCGTCTGTCGCGCCTTTGCAAACGCCTGGTTTTCGAAAGCAGACGCCTCGACCTTTTCGCTCGTCCGTCGCCAGGAAATCGTGAAATGCTTACTGTCTTCCTCCGGGAACACTACCGCGACTCACCATCAGCAATTGAACGATTTATTCTCCACCACAAATACTACCACCACCACCAATAGCAATCCCACCAATAGCGCTGCCGGGGCCGCGAAAGTCACGCGCAGCTTGCTCGATTTGTAATTTTAGTTCAATCCAAGAGGAAGGAAATATCTTTGTATCTATAAAAAAATACTCGTCACATCTCTTGAAAGATTAAGCGCGCCACGTCGTAACATCAATAACTGCAACACGCAAAATGTTCTCCATTCTCACGATACCATCTGCCTCGTTCCTTTCGCGCGACGTTCAAAAGTTCGTTCGTCGTCGTTTTCAGTCGCGTGGGCAGCGCGCGGTTAAAGTTTTTTCCTCCTCCTCGGACAACGAAACGACGTTCGAAGGTGGAGAAAAAGAGATCGGCAAACTCCACCTCGACGGCGGCCGATCGATGTCTGCATCAAAAGCAGAAGACCCAGACATGAGCGACGAAGCCGCGATTTCGTGGCCGTACAGTCGGGTGGAGGAATTCATGACGAAGGATCCAGAGACGTTGTGCGAGAGTTTGAAGTTGACGGACGTGAAAGTGCAAAGCTTTATCAAGAGATATCACGGCGGGCCGGTGGTCGATGAGGACGGAAACCTGGTCGGGGTCATATCGAGGAACGACGTTAAACGATTGTCGTACATTTCCTTCGGCGAAGAACAGAGACATATTCGCACGGTTGCAGACGCGATGACATCGATGCCTTTAACCGTAGGGCCGAAGGCGTATATCTCCGCCGCCGCGGGATTGATGCTAAAGCATAAGATCCACCGTCTGCCGGTGGTCGAGGAAGGCGAAGATTACGCGCACCCGGGAAAGTTAATCGGAATCATCACGCGAAGCGACATTTGGGAACCCTTGATTCAAAATTCGCTCATGTTGGACAAAGAGTTTCAAAAGAGACGGTGCGACGTTTATCAAGATTATTCTCCTTCTTCGGGAGCGCTCGACATCCGCGCGCCTGCGATTGATAAAGATGTCTTTCGACTCGTGCTAGCGCGAACAGCCTTCGCGTTGTGGCCTATGTTTTACCCGAAACCATCATCTGTTCGTGTTTCCTTTCGCTCGTGATAAAAATACTGACCAAGGTTTCTAGCGATCATATCTTACACGATTAATTCACAGGGACGCCAATCGAGAAGAAGAAGAAGAAGAAGAAGAAGATATACCGAAAAGAAAAACAATCCCAGAAAAACCAAGCGTATACTTTGATCTCCTCTACATAGCCACCCCAAGAAAAACAATCAACATCAGCAACAAGAAGAAAAAATACAAAGTCAAACTCTTCTCTCGCAAAGATATACCGAGAAGAAGAAAGAAAAACGGAAGCTTTCCGCGACACGACGTCGACATCGACTGGGACGAAGCGAACGAGAAAGGCGAGAGATTGCTCCAGCAGTGGTACAACGAGCACGGTGAGGACGCGCACGTAGATCTCGCGGACGTTTTCGACGAGTACGAGTATTGATGCGACGCGGAGAGAGAAAGTAGTAGTATTTTTTGAAAAAGAAGAGCGCAAATCATGGCAATCGCTTCACTAAAAAACACCATTACCTTCCGTTTTCAACAAGCGCAGTCGTAATAGCACTTTGAAGAAGAAACGCGCCGCGCGCGACGAAAAAAGGCACAACGACGCGCGTTGCGTCATAAAGCACGCGCACGCTCCCGCGCGTTGTCTTCTCTGTGCGACTATTCTTGTCCTGCCCACGCACACAAACATAAAAGAGAAGAGAAGAGAATTGCATCGAAGAAGCGAAAATGGCGCCGTCTTTAGAGCCGAAAAACAACGTCACGTCGGCGATGCAAAAGCTCCAACACCTCTCGCTCATCAATAAAGTCACCAAAGAACTGGATAAGAACCTCGGCGTGAACGATAAGACGTTGGCGGAGTTTATCGTGGACATTGCCAAGGCGTCGAAGTTTGATCCGAAAACGTTTTTTAATGAATTGCAAAAGAACGGGGCGGAGTTGCCGGAACCGTTCGCGAACGAGTTAGTCGGGACGATTGAACGGTTAGCGAATAAAGGTGGCGGAGGTGCGAGAGGAGGAGAAAAGAAGAAAGTTAGCGTAGAAAAACCGACGAAGGAGAATCCATTTCCGGGTTTACACCGACCGGATGCGGAAGAACACGCGAAGATGTTGTCGCGCGAGTTGTACGGCGACAGGAACCCGATTGAAAACGCGTGCGACGATCCGAGGTTGGATAAAATGAATCCCGGGCGATTAGACGAGAACAAAAACGCGTCGAGTTCGGGAAGAGGATACGATGATTCCGCGTTTGGACAGAAGAAAAGAAAGTCAACATCAGAACCGGCAAAACGGACGATTCAAGGCAAACCGGAAGTCGGGAAGGTATACAGAGGTAGCGTGACGAACGTGATGGATTTCGGAGCGTTCGTGGAATTAGTCGAGTTTGTGAATAAAACGGAAGGTTTAGCGCACGTTTCCAAATTACCAAGAGTATCGAACGGAAATTCCGCGAGAGATGTCGTGCAGAGAGGTAACCCGGTGTATGTGAAAGTGTTATCGCTGACGAACAATAGGATAGCTTTGTCCATGTCGGACGTGAATCAAGAGACTGGAGAGGAAGAGACGAGTTACGCGAACAATCTTCCACCACCGCCACCGAGATCGAATCCAGCGCCGCCGCGCGGCGGTGCCGCTGGAAGTAGTATTGACGATAGTAGTAGTAATCCGATTGTGCCTAGATTTGGCGCCGGCGCGAAAGGTTCGAATATGAATACGGTGAAAGGCTTATCTGGGATCAAGCAAACCGAGGAAGATTTTGCGGCCGACGGACGCATGGTGGACGATAAGAACGGGTTAAATCGACGTCGCCCGATTAAGCGCATGTCTTCTCCTGAGTTATGGGAGGCGAGACAATTGATCGCGAGCGGCGTTTTGAAAGTCGAAGATTACCCGAACTTTGACCCGGAAAACGACGGAGTGTTGGCGTATGAAGAGGAAGCGGAGGAGGAATTCGATATCGAAATGAACGACGAAGAAGCCCCGTTTCTTGCCGGTCAAACTGATGCGGCTTTAGGCGACGTTTCCCCGATCAAAATCGTGAAGAATCCAGACGGATCTATGCAAAGAGCGGCGATGACACAAGGCGCTTTGGCGAAAGAACGGAGAGAGATGAAAGAGACACAAAAAAGAGCCGCGATGGACGAGGATGTTCCGGAAAATCTCAATCAAGCGTGGTTAGATCCAATGGCGGCTCAGGACGATCGAAAACTCGTCGCAGACGTTCGAGGACAAAACGTACTTGCGGAGGATATGCCGGAATGGAAGAAGCAATCTGTCGGGAAAGCCCCGCAGTTTGGTTTCGCACAAAAAGGGTCCATTCTCGAACAGCGACAATCGTTGCCGATTTTCAAATTGCGTGAAGAGTTGATCAAAGCCGTGAACGAAAACCAAATCTTGGTCGTCATTGGTGAAACTGGGTCGGGAAAAACGACGCAAATGACGCAGTATTTAGCGGAGAGCGGGTACACGACCAAAGGTCGAATTGGGTGCACGCAGCCGAGAAGAGTTGCGGCCATGTCCGTTGCTAAGAGAGTCGCCGACGAAGTTGGCTGTTTAGTTGGCGAAGAAGTTGGCTACGCCATTCGTTTTGAAGATTGCACGAGTGAAGATACGGTTATTAAATACATGACTGATGGTATGCTTTTAAGAGAAGCATTGTTGGACGACAAGATGTCGCAATATTCTGTCATCATGCTAGATGAAGCGCATGAAAGAACGATCCATACGGACGTTTTGTTCGGTTTGTTGAAGAAATGTTGCGCCAAGAGGAAAGATTTACGCATCATCGTCACCTCTGCAACCTTGGACGCGGAAAAATTTTCCACGTATTTCTTCGAGTGCCCAATTTTTACCATCCCGGGGAGAACCTTTCCTGTCGAAGTGATGTATACAAAAGCTCCAGAAAGCGATTATTTAGACGCGGCATTGATTACTGTCATGCAAATTCACTTGACCGAACCTGAAGGTGACATTTTGCTCTTTTTAACCGGTCAAGAGGAAATTGACACCGGATGCGGAATCCTCTTTGAACGCGTCAAGGCTTTAGGCCCGTCCGTTCCAGATTTGCACATCTTACCAGTGTACTCCTCCTTACCGTCTGAAATGCAAACGAAAATATTTGAGCCGGCACCGCCAGGAAGTCGCAAGTGCGTCGTCGCAACGAACATCGCAGAAGCGTCGTTGACGATCGACGGCATTTACTATGTCATCGATCCAGGTTTTGCAAAGCAAAAAGTGTACAACCCGAAAGTTGGCATGGATTCCTTAATCGTCGCGCCAATCTCGCAAGCGTCCGCGAGACAACGCGCGGGACGAGCTGGGCGTACTGGTCCAGGGAAATGTTTCCGATTATACACCGAAGCTGCGTTTAAGAACGAAATGTTACCAACCTCGGTACCGGAAATTCAAAGAACAAACTTGGGGATGACGTGTTTAACTTTGAAAGCAATGGGTATCAACGATTTAGGACCGGGTGGATTCGATTTCATGGACCCGCCACCGGCGCAAACCTTAGTCACAGCACTCGAGCAGTTATACAACTTGAACGCGTTAGACGAGGAAGGATTACTCACCCGTTTAGGTCGTAAAATGGCAGAGTTTCCGCTCGAACCGCCAATGTCAAAAATGCTCATCGCATCGGTCGATCTCGGGTGCGCCGAGGAAATTCTCACCATCGTTGCCATGCTTTCCGCGCAAAACATCTTCTACCGTCCGAAAGAAAAGCAAGGCCCAGCCGATCAGAAAAAAGCGAAATTCTTCCAACCGGAAGGCGACCATCTCACGTTGCTCACCGTCTACGAAGCGTGGAAAGCGAACAACTTCTCCTCGCCGTGGTGTTTTGAAAACTACCTTCAAGCGCGCTCTTTGCGTCGTGCGCAAGACGTTCGGAAACAACTGTTGACAATTATGGATCGCTACCGCTTAGAAGTCACCTCGGCCGGTCGCAACTTCAACCGCATCCGCCGCGCCATCACTTCCGGTTTCTTCTTCCACGCCGCCAAAAAAGATCCGCAAGAAGGCTTCAAAACCTTGGTCGAAAACACCCCAACATACATCCACCCCTCCTCCTCTTTATTTCAACGCCAACCAGATTGGGTCGTTTACCACGAACTCGTCCTGACGTCCAAAGAGTACATGCGTGAATGCGTCGCCATCGACCCGAAATGGCTCGTCGAACTCGCTCCGAGATTTTTCAAACAAGCGGACGCCAGAATCATGAGCAAGCGCAAACGCATGGAAAAGTTAGAACCTCTCTTCGATAGATTCAACGAAAAAGACGCCTGGCGATTGAGCAAGCGGAGAGGTTAGTCTTTTGCCTTGTATCGTTAAAGTCTTTATCAGAAACACACACACAGAGAGAGAGTTCATTAATCGTAGTGTAGTTATTTAGAAGAAGAAGATATTTTTGTAATTTTGTTCGTTGTCCAATCCTTCAGAAAAAATCTTTTGCCCTACCCCGGTACAGTATTTATTAATTATTTATTTACTCGTCCTGAGAAGAGAGAAGAGAGAGAGAATATAAACGAGACGATTCCAACGATGATTTCCCGATTCGCGCTTCTTTGTTTTCTGGCGTTCTCGTCGTGCGTGTTCAACGACGCGCCTTTGACGACGACGAGTAGTAACACCAATTTTGGGGGTGGAATTAATGTATTCGTCCAAGCGAGTGAAGAGACGAGCGAATTTCTCTCGAGCGGAGCTTGGGCCACCGTCCAGCTCGCGTTTAACGACGGCGGCGTGGAGACATCGTGTCCTTGCCCGGTTGGATGCATGAATTGCGCGTTTCAAGATTCTTCCATGTTTGGCGGGGATAACACGGTGAAAACGTTGTATTCAACGAGCACGATGCCGACGGTGGCGATTAGTACCGGGGGTTCGGCGACGTTCGCCGGGTATACGAACACCACGGGAACCGCGGAAAGAATGACGTTACAAGGGTGTCCAGATGTGAGTTTAATGGTATGTTTCCACTGTAATAACGGGCAAGGGTACTACGCCACTGGGTATTCCGGCGCGTATTCGCAAGAAGGTATCGGGACGGTCGGTACCGGCGTCGCGTGCGTGTTTCAATACAAGTGCGCGGACGGCGGTAATTGCCAAGAAAGTTTGAGCGGGATAGACGCGGCGAAGTACGTCGGTGCGTTGGTCATCGTGTTTTGGTTCGCGTTTATGATCTTCTTATTCTTGCGCGGGAGACCTTGGCTGAAATCAGTGGTCGATCCGTGCGCGCATTTGGATCGAACGAACCCGGATTATTCCATATATCCAGATTTACCGCCAGCGCCTACTGGAATGTTAGGTTTGGCGTGGTTGTGGCACGCGGTACGAATGGACATGCCGTATTTACGCTCGCACATGACTTTGGACGAATACATGGTTTTGAGATGGTTTCGCATGTGCTCCATTTTCTTTTTGTTCGCCTCTGTGTTTTGCACGCCGGTTTTGGTGTACTTTTATTTCGTGGACAGTGACGAAGCCACGAGCGGCACGGAAGCGACCATCGACGCCGCTTTGAATGGAAACGTGCGTCAAATCTCTATGGCGTCGGCGAAGAGTCACTTGACGTGGCAATTAGTCGTCGCCGAGATGGTTTTATTATCGGTCGTTTTGGTGAAACTCATCGAACGCGAGTGCGTCAAGTTTGCGCGTTTGATGTGGAACTTGAAACCGGAAGAGATTGGCATCAAATCGCACGCCGTGGTCATCACGGATATTCCGAGATACACCACCTCGCCGTTCCCGACGACGGAAATGAGCGACGCACAAATGAAAAAGATTGCCGCGATGCAAGACAAACTCGGGAAGGAATTAAAGAAGGAGGAAGAGACGACGTCGATCTATGGGCGATTCAAAGGTTTGGCGAATCTCGCGCAAGTGCAACAGAAGATGGGCGCGGAGTTCGCGCAAGACGAGGAACATTCGAAAGGTTTAATTGGTAGCGCCATGGAGAGGGTTGGTAGCGCCATGGAGAAAGGTCACAAAGGCGGCGACGAAGGCGGCGTAGAATCCGCTGCGGATGTCGTTTTTGCCAACGACGGACGCGTTCGAGCGTTGATGCGTTGGGAAACTGATTCTATCTTAACCTCGAAAGTCGAACGCATTGTCGGCCCAGACAAGATTGCTTTTAAAATGCTGGCCTCGGATACGCGAAAGTTGGACGCCGTCGCGCGCAGGTGGAGAGCGGTGCAGGACTACATGATTCAGTACACGAAAGCGTACAACGAATTAACGAAACAAAAACAGGTCGACCCGAAGTCTTTCGAAGGTTCTTCTCGAAGTGCCCGTATTTTGCGATTCGAATTGAAGCAAGCGACGAAAGGTTACACGAAGTACGTCAAGAAAGAGGCAAAGTTCTTCCAGAAGTTCAACGCCGTTCGCGAAAAGGAAATCAACTCCATCGAACCTGCCGCCGGGGCCGTGGTTGTTTTCAAAGATCAAAAAGATGCTTTGGTCATGGGTTCCGTACAGATTGACGACCAGTTTGGCCAATGGCAAACGATGCAAGCGCCTGGTCCGTCCGATTTGGTATGGCACAACGTCGCGAGCTCGAAACCGGTGAGAGATTGGAAAACGAACCAAATTCGGTTCTTTACCATTTTCATCACCATCTTCTTCATGTTCCCAGTCTCGTACGCGACAAAATTGTTCAACGATTACAAGGATGAAATCGTGAAATATGTCGGCGTAGAGTACGGGGAAACCTTGTATTCCATCATGATTGCGGTGTTGCTTTCCGTCTTGATTGCTGTCGCCGGTATGATTGCGTCGATTACCAGTCGCATGACGGGTTTGACCTCGTACTCTTTGATGGACTCCTTTGGCGCCTCGACGTATTTTTATATCGTCATCGTCAATTTGGTCGTTGGAAACATGTCCGAAAGAGAGCTGTGGCTCGATTTGGAAGATTGGTTGCAGCAACCTCACTTGTTCGCGTACACGTTTACGAGACAAATGATTGCCACGTCCACCTACTTCATCAAGTTTATAATCATGAGAACGGCCACGTCCACGATCATGGAGTTGTTGAACATCGGTTCTATTGGTGGTTACATTGTGAAATCTATCATGTACCGCGTTCGTTCTTTACAATGGCCTCCAAAGAAGAAGAAAGTTGAATGGGCGACACCGAAGGCGACGCCGATGATGCTCGTCCCGCCGCAAGCGATGATGATTTTCTTCATTTCGATGATTTATTGCGTCATCGCACCAATTATCTTACCGTTTGCGTTCGTCTTCTTCTACACCATGTACATTTTCGGTAAGCACATGTACGTGTACAGCTATTTGCAAAAGTATATGGGCGACATCGCCATGTGGGCCTGGCTCGTGCGTCAAATGATCTTCACGTTGTTCTTCGCGCAAATCGTGTTGATTTTAGGCATGCCCACGTTGGGGTACGGCTCGGAGGAATACCGAATCTGGTTGGTCCCGATCCCGGTGATTACCATCTTGCAAACGATGCGCTCGAGAGAGTTGTTACAAATTGCTCTAAAACGACCAATGTACGTCGACAACGTCGGCGAAACCGAAGAGGACATCAAAAAAGCACGAATGGGCGTCATTCGCGCGCAACAAATCAAAGAAGCGCACGAAGGCGATTTGGGTTTGGACAAACACAAATCAGTCGAGGAACTTTTGGACTCCGGTGCGTGGCGAGGGTACATGCCGTCGAACATTTGGCCGTTGGCGGCGGAAAGAAGCGCCGCGTCGGTCGTCTTGAAGCGATGGCGCGCGTACAAACGAACCAACAAATCCGGAGAAGGTAAAGGCTTCTTTGGCATCGGGGCGAAATCAGTCAAGAAGGTTGAAAAAGTCGCGCCAGATGCGGTTCCGGCGTCAAAACTCGTCGAAGAAAAGAAGGAGGAGCAGAAGGAAAAACCAATGTCGCAAGAGCAGTTGGACGCGATTAAAATGAGACAGGAAGCCGAAGATGCGGAAAAGAAACGCTTGGAAGAGGCGAAGAAAAATCCGCCGAAACCGAAACCGGTTCCCGAAGTCGCCGCCGCCGCCGCCACTCCGACGGAAGAAGAAAAGAAGCCCGAGGAGAAGAAAGAAGAAAAGAAGGAAGAAACAAACGAAGATTAAAAGAGGGGAGGAAGAGATTCAAAACGTGCTTTATCGATGATGTCTGGATGGAGACACTATTTATTCTATTTTTTTACGTCAATTACTATCTTTTATCATACGAAACTATTCCAACGCTTCCCACGTCCGCATGGTCTCCTCTGCTTTCGCTCGCGCTCGTTCTACTCTCCCGCTCACCGGTTGTTCTTCCCTCTTCTCTCTCTCTCTCGCTTTCCTTCGCTCTCGTCTTTTCAATTCGGTTTCCGCGAATCGTTTCGCCCACCTTTCGTCCAACGCAAACTCTACTCTTTCCTCTTCATCATTTTCATTTTCATCATCATCGTTAGTATTATTGTTATTAAAGAACACGACAGAAGACGCGTTCGCGCTCAAATTCTCGTTTTTGTTCCTCTCCCTCTCCCTCCTCATTCTCCTCCTCTCCGGCGGCGGCCAAGACACGAACGTTTCCCAAGAGAGAGAAGAATCAGACGACACCAAAGGTTGTCGTTGGTGTCGCGAGACTCCTACATTCGGTGGACCGCGAAAGAGAATCTCCGCCGACGGCGGTGGGAGCAGCCACGTCGGCATCGCGCGCGGGTCGAAATCTTTCGGAAGAAGAAAAAGAAACTCTTCTTCTTCTTCTTCTTCCACCATCGTCGTTTATATCGTCGTTTATCGTCGCATCAACACATTTCCATCGTCGTCACGCAACACGTGTGAACAGTAAAGACGAGAAAAAAAACATCAGATGTGGAGACTAATGTTTTAGGGTGTCAGACCCTAAATGAAAGGCTGGAAAGTAAAGGGGAACACAAAAGTTAGAAAAAACCGTTCGTCACAAAAATAAAATAAAAAAAGAAAACATTTCACGACAGAGAGACGACAAAGATTTACGAGACTTTTTCTCCGCGCGTGCTGAGCTCTCTCTCTCTCTCTCTCTCTCCGCGTGATCCCAAGAAGACGCTTTTAGCGCTTTTACTACTTTTGTCCATTCATTCAGACAGAGACAGAGACTTTTGGGCGTTCTTTTTGAGTGGTCGTGTATATAGTATACGCGTTAAAACAACGTGAGATATAATATAAAATGTGGACAACGAAAACGAGCAAAATTCTCCTCGGGGGAGTCAATGGACAACGAAACCCCGGAGGAGGAGGACCAACGCGCGTGACGGTGACGAGACGAAGGAGAACGAAGGACACAGACGCGAATACGACTCACACGACGAACAAGAAAAAACGTATGCGTGTACCGCGTGCGTTTGCGAGAGAGTACCCGACGTACGATGAACTCCCGGGCAACGATGCACGCGGAGGAAGAAAACCCGAGACACAGAGCAACGGTAGGTGGCAACCAACGGGGAACGAGGAGGAGGATTTTTTCTTCAAGAATACGCCTCGCGAACCACAACAACACACACGCGGACGACGAAACGATGGAAACCCTGACTTTTACGGCGGCGGCGGTATCGCGATTTCCCCTTCTTCTTCTTCTTCTTTACCTTCTTCGTTTTCCGCCGCCGCTCGCGATTGGTTCGAGTTATGCTTCATGGCGCTCAAGACGACGGTGCCGCTCACGGCGATATGCGCGTGCGTCGCCGCGGCGAGCATGAACAGCGCGAGGTACACGATGTTGAGTCAAGTGTATCAGTTAGCGACGGGAATGACGACGGCTGGGGTGATACTGTCCGGATTTGCGGTTTTCGCGAGCGTTATGAGTGGGTTCTTTGTGGCGGCGAGCGCGTTTGCCGATTTCGGAGGGGCGAGGACGAGGAGCGCCAACGCGAATTACGCGCAGCGGAGGAAGAAGAAGAGTACTACTAAAAAGAAGAAGAATGGTGGTAATGCACCACCGAGACAAACTCAACAAAACGTCGTCACGAACTACGAACAACAACATCATGATGAATACATCATCGACAGCAACGAGCAACAACAAAGCTATCAACCTGTACAACAATATCAACAACGACGCAAAGCGGTGGAACGGTACGAGCCTCCCATGGTCCATCCGACTCGACCACCATCCTCGCCGTCTAAACGCGCCGCGAGAGAAGCGTACGATTCTTGGACGCCGGAAATCCCCATCGTCGATCCGCGAGCGCACGTTCCTCGCCCGTCTGATGTCGATTACTATGAAAATTCTTCTTCGGCCTCGAGACTGGGCGGATCCCAGCCCGAGTGGGACAGAAACGAATCGTGGGGCTCCTACAAATCCCCAGGCCAGCGTCGCCGCGAAATGGGGTACGAGTTCAAAGGCACGCAGGCTTTGAAAAACTACGTGGACCCTCGCGACCAGTACGAACGCCGCGTCTCCAACCGCTCGCCGGAAGCCGAAAACGTCTACAACCAACACAGAAGAGGGATAAACGCAAACGACGAATTACGAGCGCCTCGACACGACGTCAACAACTACACGAACCCGATCCCGGAGCGAGACCGTTTAATCCCGAAACCCATGGAACGCCCGAAACCTGGATACATCCCAACTGAAGTCCTCATCGCCATGGGTGGTGCTTCTCTCAGCAATCACATCAAAACCAAGTTTGAAGACGGGAGCGTAAGGGAGATGAAAAAACAACGAGAAGCGTTCAATAACAAAAAGAAAGAGGAAACACATTCACCATCGACGGCGACGAACATGTTCGGAGAAAAGGTCAACAGCGACCAGTTGCGACGGCACGCTCGATGAGTGAGGATTTTTGAATCATCCTTCAATAGGCTGATGAACTACTGTAGCGTGTTTGCGTGTAAATATAAGTAAAATTCTTCATTCTTATAAGTAAAATTCTAATCATCGTTTAAAAACGGCGAACGAGGATGCCACCACCATTAAAATCAGACGAAGTTAAAGAAGACCAAGAGGAAATAAACGACGACGACGACGATAATTCTTCCGTCTTTCTCTCTTTAAACCCAATCACGAACAGTTCTGGTTCCGCGTTCATTCAGCTCGGCGATGGACGAACGACGACGAAGATTTTCGTCTCCGTGTTCGGTCCAAAAAAGACCACGTCGAGAGCGCAAGACGAACGCGTGTCGAAGTTAAGAGGCACTCTGGACGTGTCCGTGACTCTGGCCTCGTTTGCGTTTAAGTCGCTCGAGTCGTCTTCTCGTAATATAAAAGATATCGAGATGGATTTGACGGAAAAGTTGACGAAATGCTTAAGAGGGGTAGTTGTCCTCGAATCCTTCCCGAAAGCGGTGATGGAGGTGAGATGCGCGATAGCGGACGCAAACGGGGACGAGTTAAGAGGGTTAGTTTTAGCGACCAGTTCAGCGTTGATGCACGCGAGGGTGGAAGTGAGGGATATTTTGTGCGCGTGCACGGCAGTTATCGAAGAGGACGGGGAGGTTCGGTTAGTTGAAGATTATACTAATACGAACGACGCGAAGAGTAAGAGTAGTAAGAATAGCGGTGGTAGGAAGAAGACGTCGTCGGCGAGGAAAGCGGTGGGGGCGGTGACGGTGGCGTACATGCCGAGGGTGAAGAAAGTGACCAATATTTTATCGGTTGGGAGGTGGGGAAACGCGAACAATTTGAAGAAAGCGGAGGAGTTGGCCATGCAAGGTTGCGAAGAGGTTGCGGAAGTCATCAAGGCTGCGTTTTAAGAGTTTTCTTCGTCCGTAGGGAACGTGTAGTAGTATTTATGGTTAGCAGGTAGCTTTTGTTTTTCTCATCTACTAGAAGATGAAGTAATTACAAGGATTCTATGGATCGCGTCAAATCTTCTATTTGCTTTTCTAAATCTTGTTTCTTTAATTGCGCGCGCTCGCCGTTATCGGGAAGTCTCGATAACAATATTTGGTTGGAAAGCAACTCGTTCGTTCGCGTTTCCTCTTTCTGTAACTTTTGAAGGCGAGCGACGGCGACGGATTTTTCGTCTCGCTCTTCTCCAGCGTCGCTCCCTCGTCGTTTGACGTTGACTGCGACGGCATCAGCTTTGGCGGCCAAGGAGGAGAGTAATCCAGCGCCGCCCCAATTCGCGTTGTTCGCGTTTCCTTTACTACCGAGAATGCCGCCACCGCCACTTCCTCCGCTACCGGTCTTCGACGAGCCTTTCTTCTTCCCGCCGCCTAACTTTGAATCCGGTACTTTAGCTGCTCCTTTACCCGCTGCCGTCGAGTCACCTTGCGAAAACAGCAAATCGTGATCGGAAACTTCAAACATCCCTTTCGTGGACTCCAGCTCTCGCTTCAATTGTTCGTCGTACTCTCGATGGTGAGCGTGTAAACTGTTGAGCGTTTTTGCTGTGCTCGATACTTCCGAATTTTTTACATCGAATGTAAACATGACGTTCCCATCCGTCTCCGCTGTCGAGAAGTATCTAAACTCGTCCTCTTCTTCGTTATTACTCTCTTTAGATGGACTGAAGTCTTCGTTGCCCCCACCTTTCTGCGCGTCGTTAGCGATACCTTGTTTGAACACTTGCTTGCGGTACGTCTTCTCCTCGACGGTTCCAACCGTAATCATGCGGTACACGACGACGTTTTCCGTTTGGCCAATTCTGTACGCACGATCGACGGATTGGTTATCGGTCGTCGGGTTCCAACTTGGATCGAAAATGATCACTCTCGTTGCCGCGGTCAACGTAATACCTAAGCCTCCTACACGCGTGGTTAACAGCATCAACTGGTTCGGGCTGCCGCTTTCTTGAAACGCGGTGACGCGATCGTGGCGCACGTTCGCGGAAACGTTACCATCGATGCGAGTGACTTGATTGTCAACGTCGAAGATCTTCCTCGCGATAACTTCGCATCGATCCAAAGCGTATCGGGATTGGGAAAAGACCAAGACTTTCTTCCCGTTCTTTTTAAATTCAGAGAGGAGCGCGTGTAGGCGCTTCAACTTGGCGGAGAAGAGAAGTGGATTCTCGCGAAGTTGATCGACGTCGAGGCCGATGGAAGAAGCAACTTCGCGCAAAGCGTCGGTGGTATTGATGGAGCGAGTATCCTCGTTCGGTTCTTCTCGTTCGTCCGCGTTAACACTCTCGAGTTCTCGAAACGCCAAATACGGATCGTCGCATATCTTCTTCAACGCGGAAAGCGCCGCTAAAGCAGATCCAGTTTTATTCAACACTTTTTGGATCGTCGGCGATTTCAGGAAGGCTTCGTATAACGTTTTCTGCGCTTTTGAGAGTGGAATCCACGCGACGAGATCGTTCTTTTTACCCAATTTCTTCGGGGCGTTATGAGTGGACGCCCATTTTGTTATATTCCCGGCCCTCGCAGCCGCCTCTGATACCGTTTCGTTCTTCTCCTTGTCTTTCTCGACTCCATCTTTC
>Ga0209630_10002742_pt1 | contig 16656 bp, 15 predicted proteins | sample COG_01_FD_184745 | JGI IMG/M metagenome (GOLD analysis project Ga0209630, IMG submission 184745) | Pelagic Microbial community sample from North Sea - COGITO 998_met_01 (SPAdes) (version 2) | ecosystem: Environmental > Aquatic > Marine > Neritic zone/Coastal water | place: Helgoland, sampling... | reverse complement strand
AGCGGCTCGGCGCGCGCTACCTGTTCCTCGACGATCCCGATTACCCGCCGCTGCTCGCCGAACTCGACACCGCGCCGCCCGCCCTGATCGTGCGCGGCGACCTGTCGCTCACCCGGGCGATGACCGTCGCCATCGTCGGCGCGCGCAATGCGTCGGCCGCGGCCTGCCGCTTCGCGCGGACGCTGGGTCACGATCTGGCGGCGGAGGGAGTGACGATCGTCTCCGGCCTTGCCCGCGGCATCGACACCGCGGCGCATGTCGGCGCCCTGCCGCGGACGATCGGCGTCATCGCCAGCGGCGTCGACGTCGTCTTCCCGCCCGAAAACGCCGCGCTGCAGGAACAGGTCGCCGCCGACGGACTACTGATCGCCGAACAGCCGCCCGGCACGCAGCCGCTCGCCCGGCATTTCCCCTCGCGCAACCGGATCATCGCCGGGCTGGCGCTGGGCACTGTGGTGGTCGAGGCGGCGCCGCGATCGGGTTCGCTCATCACCGCGCGGCTGGCGACCGAGGCGGGGCGCGAGGTGATGGCGGTGCCGGGCAGTCCGCTTGATCCGCGTGCGCAAGGGTGCAACCTGCTGATCCGCGAGGGCGCGACCTTGATCCAGACCGCCGCCGACGTGCTCGAACAGCTCCGCCCGATCGACCCGCGCAGCGTCCTTACGCCCGCGCCGGCCTATGGCAATCCGCCGCCCGCCGCCGATGCGAGCGATGCCGACCGGACGCGGATCACCGGGCTGCTGGGGCCGGTGCCGGTCGGCGTCGACGAACTGATCCGCCAGAGCCACGCCGCCCCGGCGATCCTCCAGACCGTGCTGCTGGAACTGGAGCTGGCCGGCCGGCTGGAACGCCACGCCGGCGGCCGGGTCAGCCTGACGTTCTAGGCCGTCCTATGCGGTCGCATCTTGGCGTGCAGCACGGCGTCCGACCAGCGTCGCGATGATCGGGCTGCCGATCGTCAGCACGACCAGCGCCGCGACCCATGTCACCATGCCGGCCGCGAACGCGCAGACCCCGATCGCGATCGAGATCCAGCTGCGCCGCAGGATCGGCCGCATGTCCTTGACGCTCACCCCGTCGTCGAGCAACTCGGGCGATGCGACGATGCTATGGATCAGCTGCCGGTTGACGAGGCCCAGCACGATCAGCCAGCCGGTGTAGAAGCCGATGCCGACGCGCAGCTGGACATATTCGCTGATGACCGCGGTCGGAAACGGCATGAAGGCGACGGCGAGCAACAGGAGCAGGTTGACCGTCGTCAGCCGCCGGTTGGCGGCGCGCAGCAGGCCCATCACCTCATGATGCACCAGCCAGAACCGGCCGAGCACCAGAAAGCTGACCAGAAACCCGATATAGTTCGGCAGCAGGCTCCACAGCGCCTGCCCCAGTTCGGGGCCGGTGGCGTGATGCAGGTGCGGCAGCTTCACCTCGACGACCAGCAACGTCATCGCGATCGCAAAGACCGCGTCGGAAAAGAACGTCAGCCGTTCCAGCTGTTGCCGGTCGCGCCCGGTATCGTGCGATCCGGCGATCATCGCACCCCCATCCGGCACGCCTTGCGTACCCGGCTCGTCGCACCCCACATCATTGGCCAACCCCCGTTGCCATCATTGTTGACAGCCGCCCGTCGGGCTTTCCACCCTCGCGCGTACACGTAAGGACCCTAACCGCCGCCATGCAGCTCGTCATCGTCGAATCGCCCGCCAAGGCGAAAACCATCGAAAAGTACCTCGGCCCGGACTTCCGCGTCCTCGCCTCCTACGGTCACGTCCGCGACCTGCCGGCGCGGGACGGGTCGGTGAATCCCGACGAGGGCTTCGCGATGGAGTGGGAGAATTACGCGGACAAGTCCAAGCAGCTGAAGGCGATCGCCGACCTGTCGAAGACCGCCGACCGCCTGATCCTGGCGACCGATCCGGATCGCGAGGGCGAGGCGATCAGCTGGCACGTGCAGGAGGTGCTGCGCAATCGCAAGGCGTTGCCGAAGGACGTGCAGCGGGTGACCTTCAACGCGATCACCAAGGCGGCGGTGACGACGGCGATGCAGCACCCGCGCGAGCTGGATACCGACCTGATCGACGCCTATCGCGCGCGGCGGGCGCTGGATTATCTGGTCGGCTTCACGCTGTCGCCGGTGCTGTGGCGCAAGCTGCCCGGCGCCAAGTCGGCCGGCCGCGTCCAGTCGGTGGCGCTGCGCCTGATCGTCCAGCGCGAACGCGAGATCGACGTCTTCCGCCCGCAGGAATATTGGTCGGTCACCGCCGCGATGGAGCAGGACGGCACGCCCTTCGTCGCGCGGCTGGTGCAATGGGACGGCAAGAAGCTCGACCGGCTGTCGATCGGCAATGAGGGCGACGCGCTGAAGGCGAAGACCGCGGTCGAGGACGGCCGCTTCTCGGTCCAGACGGTCGAGACCAAGCCGGCGACGCGCAACCCACCGCCGCCCTTCACCACCTCGACGCTGCAGCAGGAGGCGGCGCGCAAGCTCGGCTTCTCCGCGGATCACACGATGCGGATCGCGCAGGGTCTCTACGAAGATGGCGCGATCACCTATATGCGGACCGACGGCGTGCAGATGGACGGCAGCGCCATCTCGGCCGCCCGGCTGGCGGTCGCCAATCGCTACGATGCGAGCTACGTCCCCGATTCGCCGCGCCAGTATCAGACCAAGGCGAAGAATGCGCAGGAAGCGCACGAGGCGATCCGTCCCACCGATTTCTCCAGGGATCGCGCCGGGTCGGGCGACCACGGCCGATTGTACGAGCTGATCTGGAAGCGCGCGCTCGCCAGCCAGATGGCCTCCGCCCGGATGGAGCGGACGACGATCGAGATGGCGGACGGCACCGGGCGCAACGTGCTGCGCGCGACCGGGCAGGTCGTGCTCTTCCCCGGTTTCCTCGCCTTGTACGAGGAAGGGTCGGACGATTCGCAGGACGAGGAGGCGCGCCGCCTGCCCCGCCTGCGCGAGGGCGATGCGCCGGCCAAGAAGAGCGTCGACGCCGAACAGCATTTCACCCAGCCGCCGCCGCGCTTCTCCGAAGCGTCGCTGGTCAAGCGGATGGAAGAGCTCGGCATCGGCCGCCCGTCGACCTATGCCTCGATCATCAAGACGCTGAAGGACCGCAATTACGTCCGCGTCGAAAAGAACCGCTTCTTCGCCGAGGAAAGCGGCCGGCTGGTCACCGCCTTCCTCGAACGCTTCTTCGAGAAGTATGTCGGGTTCGACTATACCGCCGAGCTGGAGGAGGAGCTGGACGACGTCTCCGGTGGCCGCGCGCAATGGCAGGCGGTGCTCGAGGCGTTCTGGCGCGACTTCAAGCCGCGCACGTCCGAGGTGATGGAACAACAGCCCTCCGCGATCACCGCGGAATTGGACCAGTTCCTCGCGCCCTATCTGTTTCCCGACAAGGGCGACGGCACCGACCCGCGGCTGTGCCCGAAGTGCGAGGCGGGCAAGCTCGCGCTGCGCGGCGGCAAGTTCGGCGCGTTCATCGCCTGCTCCAATTACCCCGAATGCAAATACACCCGCCGCTTCGCGCAGCCGGGTGGCGAAGAGGGGGAGGACAGCGGCCCCGAAGGACTCGGCAAGGACCCGGCGACCGGCCTCGAGGTCGAGCGCAAGTCGGGGCGGTTCGGCCCGTACATCCAGCTCGGCGAGGGCAAGGAGGCGAAGCGTGCGTCGATCCCCAAGGACTTGCCGGGCGACCTCGACCTTGCATGGGCGCTCAAGCTGCTCAGCCTGCCGCGGACGATCGGGACGCATCCGGAAACGGGCGAGCCGATCACCGCGTCGATCGGGCGCTACGGGCCGTATCTGGCGCATGCGGGCAAATATGCCCGGCTGCAATCGACCGCCGACGTGTTCGAGACGGGGATGAACGCCGCCGTCGTCAAGCTCGCCGAAGCCGCCGCGGGCGGCGGGCGCCCGGCGCGCGGCGCGGCACGGGCGCCGCTGAAGGAGCTCGGCAAGCACCCGCGCACCGAACTCGAGATCAGGCTGATGGAGGGGCGCTACGGCCCGTACGTCACCGACGGCGAAACCAATGCGACCCTGCCGAAATCGATCACGCCCGACGCGCTCACGCTGGAAGAGGCGGCGCAGCTGATCGACGATCGCGCGGCGGCGGCACCGGCGAAGGGAAAGAAGAAGGCACCGGCCAAAAAGGCCGCGGCGAAGAAGCCGGCGGCAAAGGCGACGGCCGTGAAGAAACCCGCGGCGAAGAAGGCGCCGGCGAAGACGAAGGCGGCGGAGTAGCGGCCACCTTCCCCCTGATCGTCCTCCCCGCGGAGGCGGGGATCCAGACGCGCAGCGGTCGCGATGGAGCCGGAACGTCAGCGCGTCCGGGCTCCCGCCTCCGCAGGGATGACGGACTTGCTCAGCCGCTGGCGCGCTTCACGGGAAAGCGGTTACGCCGCGCGGCGTTGCGTCATGCCGAGCCAGGCGCGCGCGGCGCGCTGCGCTTCGGCGATCTCGCGGGCGGTCATGTCCTCGGCGACCTCGGCCCGCGCATCGGCGGCTTCGGACAGTCCGGCGACGGCGGCGAGGTTGAACCATTTGTGCGCTTCGATCAGATCGATCCCCGCCCCCGCGGTCCCGGTCTGATAGCAGACGCCCAGATCGAACAGCGCTTCGGGTCGGCCCCGCATCGCGTCCGCGATCCGGCTGTCTAGGAGAAACTGCGCACTCTTGAAGCTGTTTGCCATCGTCTGCCCCCAATATTCATGGGGCCACAGTGGGCCGATTCGCCTACAGAATGGTTAACGCCGCCAAAGCCTCGTTAATCAATGGTTTGGCTCGATCGCGATATTGTCGATCAGCCGCGTCGATCCCATCCGTGCCGCCGCGAGCAGCCGGCGCGGGCGGTCCGGCGCGGGATGCTCCGCCAGCGTCTCCGCATCGGCGAGCGCAACGTAATCGACGTCGAATCCCGCTGCATGCAGCGTCGCGCGCGCCTCCGCCAGCGCCGCATCGGGATCGTCGCCACGCCCGATCGCCCGCGCCGCGACGCCCAGCGCGCGCGGCAGGGCCACCGCCTTCGCCCGCTCGTCCGCGTCGAGGTAGATGTTGCGCGACGACAGCGCGAGGCCGTCGTCGTCGCGCTGCGTCGGCACGCCGACGATCTCGATATCGAGGTCGAGGTCGGCAACGAAGCGGCGGATGACGGCGAGCTGCTGGAAATCCTTCTCGCCGAAATAGGCGATGTGTGCGTTGGTCTGGCCGAACAACTTTGTCACGACGGTTGCGACGCCGTCGAAATGCCCCGGGCGGGCGGCGCCGTCGAAGCCGTCGCTGACGCCGGAGACGCTGATATTGGTCGCGAAACCGTCGGGATACATGACCTCGACCGGCGGCAGCCACAGCAGGTCGCAGCCATGTTCGGCGAGCAATCGCGCGTCCGCCGCCTCGCGCCGCGGATAGCGGCCGAGATCCTCGTCGGGGCCGAATTGCTTCGGGTTGACGAAGATCGAGGCGATCACCTTCGTCCCCGGCCGGCGCGCCGCCTCGACCAGCGCCATATGGCCGGCGTGCAGCGCGCCCATCGTCGGGACGAGCGCGATCGCCGCGCCCTCCGCCCGGAACGCGGCCACGGCGTCGCGCAAGCCCTGCAAGTCCCGAACCGTCTGCACGTTTAACCCCTCGAACATTGAGCGCGCGGCTTCTATGGAGAGGGACGAGAGCGGGCAAGCCGCAACCCATCGATAAGGAACGAACCGTGCCCGAAGGGCCACATGTCCTCCGGCCCGCTGGGCCACACGTTATCGTCTTCGCCAATGAAAAGGGCGGCACCGGCAAGTCGACGACCGCGGTGCACGTCGCGATCGCGCTCGCCGCCAAGGGGGCGAAGGTCGCCTGTTTCGACCTCGACCACCGCCAGCGCACCGTCGGCCGCTATCTCGACAACCGCGCCGCGACGATCCTGCGCACCGGCAGCGTGCTGCCGATGCCGGTCCACGAGACCCACGACGGCGTCAGCGAAGAGGTGTTCGAGGAAAAATGGGCGCGGCTGAGCGAGGGCGCCGATTTCCTGATCGTCGACACCCCCGGCCGCGACGACCATTTCGCCCGCACCGCGGCGGCGCTGTCGAACACGCTGGTCACGCCGATGAACGACAGCTTCGTCGATTTCGACCTGATCGGACAGGTCGATCCGGAGACGTTCAACGTCACCCGCCCCAGTTTCTATTCGGAGCTGATCTGGGACGCGCGCAAGCAGCGCGCCCGCGCCGACGGGACGCAGATCGACTGGGTCGTGCTGCGCAACCGGTTGCAGCATATCGAGGCGCGCAACATGCGCCGCGTGTCGGATGCGCTGGGCCAGCTCGCCAAGCGGGTCGGCTTCCGCATCATTCCGGGCCTCGGCGAGCGCGTGATCTATCGCGAGCTGTTCCCCGCCGGGCTGACGATGATCGATTCGAAGGAATTCGGCGCGATGGGCCTCGGCCATGTCGCCTCGCGCCAGGAATTGCGCGAGATGATGAGCGCGCTGCAACTGCCCGAAGCCCCCGCCCCGCAAGTCGCCGCATGAAGTGGATCATCGCCATCGGGCTGATCTGGCTCGCGTGGCGTTACCTGAAGCCCGCCCCCAAACGGCTGAAGCCGGATGCGGCGCAGCGCGCGCGGCAGGTGCTGGGCGTCGGCGCGACGGCGGACGAGAGCGAGATCCGCAGCGCGCACCGCCGCCTGCTCGCCGACGTCCATCCCGACCGCGGCGGATCGGCGGAACGCAGCACAGAGATCAACGCGGCGCGCGACCTGCTGCTCGGGACGTTGCGGCGGGGCTGATGGCGCACGCCCTGTCGCCCGCGATCCTGCGGGAATATGACATCCGCGGCACGACCGGCCGCAATCTGGGTGCCGCCGACGCGGTCGCGATCGGGCGCAGCTTCGCCACCCGCGTGCGGCAGGCGGGTGGCACCCGCATCGCAGTGGGTCGCGACGGACGGCTGTCCTCGCCCGAACTGGAGGCGGCGCTGGTCGCGGGGCTGGCGGCCGGCGGCGTCGACGTGGTGCGGATCGGCATCGGCCCCACCCCGATGCTCTATTATGCCGAGGCGACGCTGGAGGTGGACGCGGGCGTGCATGTCACCGGCAGCCACAATCCGCGCGACGACAACGGCTTCAAGATGGTGCTCGGCCACCGCTCCTTCTACGGCGCCGACATCGTCGATCTCGCCCGGATCGCCGCCGCGGGCGACTGGAGCGACGGCGCCGGCACGGTGACCGACGTCGCGATATGCGAAGCCTATGTCGGGCGGCTGCTGGCGGGCTATGCCGGCGGCACGTTCCGGATCGGCTGGGACTGCGGCAACGGCGCCGCCGGCCCTGCGGTCGAACGGCTGGTCGCGCAGCTGCCGGGCGAGCACCACCTGCTCTACGCGGACGTCGACGGCCGCTTCCCCAACCATCACCCCGATCCCACCGAGGAGGCGAACCTCGCCGATCTCAAGGCGCTGGTGCGCGACAGGGGCCTCGATTTCGGCATCGCCTTCGATGGCGACGGCGACCGGATCGGCGCGGTCGACGGCGAAGGGCGCGTGCTGTGGGGCGACCAGCTGCTCAGCCTGCTGATCGTGCCGGTGCTGGCCGAGTTGCGTGGCGCAACCGTCGTCGCCGACGTGAAGACCTCGCAATTCGTCTTCGACCGCATCGCCGAACTGGGCGGCACGCCGGTGATGGGCGCGACCGGCCACAGCCTGATGAAGGAGGCGATGCTGGCGCACGACGCGCCGATCGCGGGCGAGCTGAGCGGCCACATCTTCTTCGGCGCGGGCGCGAACGGCGGCTGGTACGGGTTCGACGATGCGCTCTACGCGGCGGTGCAGCTGATCCGCGCGGTGCATCTGTCGGGCCGGTCGCTGACGCAGCTGCGATCGGCGATGCCGCCGCTGGTCAACACGCCGGACCTGCGCTTTCCGGTCGATCCGGCGCGCAAGTTCGCGGTGATCGACGAGGTGCGCGCGCGGCTGGAGGCACGCGGCGTCGCGGTGGTGGCAATCGACGGCGTGCGGGTGACGACGCCGGCGGGCTGGTGGCTGCTGCGCGCGTCGAACACGCAGGACGTGCTGACCGCGCGCGCCGAGGCGGGCGACCAGGCGGCGCTCGACGCCCTGCTCGCGGCGATCGACGCGGAGCTCGCCGCATCGGGTGTTGCACGTGATTGACACGCTCCGCCGGCCGGATAGGGTCGGTGTCATGGTGGGCAGCTACACTACGGAACGGCCGGTCGACAGCTTCCGGTCCAGCACCAATCGCTGGCTGCTCGGCAGCTTCCTCGGGTGGATGACGATCCTGTCCTGCGTCATCGGCGTCGGGCTGGTCATCATCGCGATCCGCTGGCTGCAGAACATGAGCGCCGCCTATGAGATCACCGACCAGCGGCTGATCGTACGCCGCGGCTTGGTGATGAAGTCGATCGACGAGATCGAGCTGTACCGGATCAAGGACGTGCGCGTCGATTTCTCGCTGCTCAACCAGATGGCGGACATCGGCACGATCACGATCACCTCGTCCGATCGCACCACCGGCAACGCCAGCTTCGTGCTGCGCGACGTGCCGGCTGCGCGCGAACGGCGCGAGGGCATCCGCAAGCTGGTCGATCGCGCCCGCCAGCGCCGCGGCGTGCGCGAGCTGGACGTCGACGCGGAGGACGACTTCCGCTGATCCGCACCGCCCGACTCTGTGCTGGCGTAATCGCCCGCCAGCCCCCATTTATCCGACAATGCGTCCCCTCCCCCAGATCATCCGCGTCATCGACCTCGAAACCACCGGCAGCGCGCCGCCCGCGCACGGGGTGTGCGAGATCGGCTGGCAGGACGTCGCGCTGAAGGGCGACCGCTGGGAACTGGAGGGCGAGGGCGGATCGATCCTGGTCAACCCCGGCCGCGCGATCCCGCCGATCACCCAGGCGATCCACCATATCCTCGACGAGGACGTCGCCGATGCGCCATGGTGGCACGACGTCGCGCGCCGCGTGCTGGATCCATATCCGCGCCGGGTCGCGCTCGCCGCGCACCGGGCGGATTTCGAACAGCAATTCTGCACCGCCAACCTGACCCATGGCGCCGACTGGATCTGCACGTGGAAATGCGCGCTGCGGCTGTGGCCGGACAGCCCGAGCTTTTCCAACCAGGTGCTGCGCTACTGGCGCAAGCCCGAGGGGCTGGAGCAGAGCCGCGGCCTGCCCGTCCATCGCGCCTTTCCCGACGCCTATGTCACCGCGCACCACCTGCGCGACCAGCTGAACGAGGCGGGCGTCGCGCAATTGCTCGAATGGTCGCGCGATCCCGGGCTGATCCCGCGCGTGCGCTACGGCCCGCATCGCGGCAAGGCGTGGAGCGAACTCGACCACGAAAGCCTGATGGCGTTCCTGACCGATCGCGATCCCGACATCCGCTTCACCGCCAATGCCGAGATGGACCGGCGCAGCGGCGGCGGTGCGGTCGGGCGGAGCAACCCGCAGGAATTGCTGCTGTAGGATCGGCCCTTGCGCCGCCGTGCGGCATCGCTGGCATAACGCCACGCCCTGCCGTAAGGCCACGCCGTGCTCACCACCGTCACCAATCCGCTGGTCGTATCGGAAGGCCGCTTCGGCCGCGTGCTGGTGGCGTTCATGGCGCTGGGCTTCCTCGCGCTGGTCGCGACCGGCATCGCCGCGGGCTGGGCGACGGGGCGCAACGCGGACCACACCCGCTGGGTCAACCACACCTACGAGGTGGAGCTGTCGGTCAGCAACGCGCGCCGGCTGATCGAACAGGGCGAGGCGTCCCGGCGCGGCTATCTGCTGACCGGCAATACCGAATATCGCGACGCCTATCGCCGCTGGGCGGCGGCGCTGCCGGGCGCGCTGGAGCGGTTGCAGCGGCTGACGCGCGACAATCCGCAGCAGGTCGCGACGCTGCGCATCCTGCGCGGCGAGATCGCCGCGCTGCTGGTCCAGCGCGCGCGCACGATCGCGCTGATCGACGCCGGGCGGATCGACGCCGCGACGACATTGTTCCGGACCGAGGCGAGCGTGCGCCGGCTGATGACGATCCGCGACGCGTTCGAGCGGATGGCGACCGAGGAGCGCCGGCTGCTCGCCGAGCGCGATGCGGCGCAGCAGGCGAGCGTGCGCGTCTTCTACGTCATCCTGGCGGTCGCCGCGGTGCTGCTGGTGCTGGTCGCGCTCGCCTCGCTGCTGACCGTCATGCGCTACACCCGCGACCTTGCCGGATCGCGCGATTCGCTGCGCGACTTCAACGAGCGGCTGGAGGAGACGGTGCACGAGCGGACTGCCGACCTCAGCCGCGCCAACGAGGAAATCCAGCGCTTCGCCTATATCGTCAGCCACGACCTGCGCTCGCCGCTGGTCAACGTGATGGGCTTCACCGCCGAACTCGCCGCCGCTACCGCGCCGCTCGGCGAGCTGCTCGACCGGGCGGAGGCGGAATGCCCGCATATCGTCGGCGAGGATGCGCGCCTCGCGGTGCGCGAGGACCTGCCCGAGGCGGTCCGCTTCATCCGCACCTCGACGCAGAAGATGGACCGGCTCATCAACGCCATCCTCAAGCTGTCGCGCGAGGGCCGACGCATCATCACGCCCGAGCCGATCGATCCGGCCGCCGTCGCGGACACGATCGCGGGGTCGATCCGGCACCTGCTCGACGATCGCGGCGTGACGCTGACCATCGGCCGGCCGATCCCGGGCGTGGTCACCGACCGGGTGGCGCTGGAACAGATCCTGTCGAACCTGATCGAGAATGCGACCAAATATCTGCAACCCGGCCGCCCCGGCACGATCCACGTATCGGGCGAGGAACGGCGCGGCCGCGTGATCCTGTCGGTCGCCGACAACGGCCGCGGCATCGATCCGCGCGATCACCAGCGCATCTTCGACCTGTTCCGCCGCTCGGGCCAGCAGGACCAGCCGGGCGAGGGCATCGGGCTGGCGCACGTCCGGGCGCTCGCCTATCGTCTCGGCGGCACGATCGACGTCGACAGCGAACCGGGGCGCGGATCGACCTTCCGCCTCAACCTACCCAAGACCTACGAGCATCAGGACAGCAACGCATGAACGCCCATCAATCCGTCGGCATCGTCATGATCGAGGACGACGAGGGCCATGCGCGGCTGATCGAGAAGAACATCCGCCGTGCCGGCATCCTCAACGACATCCGGCATTTCACCGACGGCACGCAGGCGCTGCACCATCTGTTCGAGGCGTCGGACGGCCCGGCCAAGAACGGCCCGGCGCTGGTGCTGCTCGACCTCAACCTGCCCGACATGAGCGGCACCGACATCCTCGCGCAGATCAAGGCGGAGGGCAGCCCGCTCAAGCGCACGCCGGTCGTCGTGCTGACCACCACCGACGACAAGATCGAGATCCAGCGCTGCTACGATCTCGGCTGCAACGTCTACATCACCAAGCCGGTGAACTACGAAAGCTTCGCGCAGGCGATCCGCCAGCTCGGCCTGTTCCTGTCGGTGATCCAGGTGCCGGAAGTCGAGGAACACTGATCCTGACCGATCTTCCCAGCGTACTCTACATCGACGACGACGACGGTATCCGCCGGCTGGCGGCGCGCGCGCTCGCCCGGCGCGGCTATCGCGTGACCACCGCGGAGGGCGGCGGCGAGGGCGTATTGCTCGCCGCGTCGCAGCCGTTCGACCTCGTCGCGGTCGACCATTACATGCCGGGGATGGACGGGCTGGAGACGCTCGAACGGCTCGGCGCCCTGCCCGCGCCGCCGCCCGTCGTCTACGTCACCGGGTCGGACGAGGGCCGGATCGCGGTCGCCGCGCTGAAGGCGGGCGCGGCGGATTACGTCGTGAAGACGGTCGGCGAGGATTTCTTCGACCTGCTGACCGCGAGCTTCGAACAGGTGCTCGACCGCAGCCGGCTGGCGCGCGAGAAGGCGCGGGCGGAGGAGGATTTGCGCGCCAGCAACGCCCGGCTCGAGGCGCTGCTGGGCGAGGTCAACCATCGCGTCGCCAATTCGCTGCAGCTGGTGTCGGCGATGGTGCGGTTGCAGGCGGGGGCGCTCGCCGACCCGACCGCGCGCGCCGCGCTCGACGACACGCAGCGGCGGATCGGCGCGATCGCGCAGGTGCATCGCCGGCTCTATTCGGCGAACGACGTCGAGAGCGTCGACATGCGCGACTATCTCGGCTCACTGATCGAGGAACTGACCGAGACGCTGTCGTGCGATTCCGCGCCGCACAGCCTGCATCTCGCCGCCGAGCCGATCCGGTTGCCGACCGACAAGGCGGTGTCGCTCGGCGTGATCGTCACCGAACTCGTCACCAACGCCTGCAAATACGCCTACCCCACCGGCGCGGGCGGCGAGATCCGGGTGATGCTGGCGCTGGAGGGCGCGGACGTGTTCCTGCTCGCGGTCGAGGATGACGGCTGCGGCATGGCGGCCGAGGCGGCGCCGAAGGGAACCGGCCTCGGCACCAAGCTGATCCGGGCGATGGCGCAGAGCCTGCAATCGATGATCGAATACGAACCGCGCGAGCGCGGTGTGCGGGCAACGCTGCGCGCGTCGCTGACCTGAGCGCTCAGTCCAGCGCGGCCTCGATCCCGCGTCGCGTCCCCTCCAGCGCCAGTCCGAACACCGCGTGGCTCGCCAGCCCATAGGCGTGGGTCGCCGGCGGCGTGTCGGTCGGCGCCGGTCCCCAGCCGAACGCCGGCACCGCCGCATCGTCGAGCAGGGTCGCGATCGCCACGCCATAGGCGAGGCCGAACCCCGCGGTGGTCTGCGGCCAGCGCCGCGCCGCCAGCGCATAGCCGGCCCCCAAGGCCGCGCCGGTCGCGTAATGGACGAGGCTGCCCGCGGTTTCGCGATGCTTCTGGGTGACCGCCTCGCCGGTGACGCGCCGCGTGACGCTATCCGCCGCCTTCACCGTGGCGGGATCGTCGTTGCTGCCCCCCTGCCCGAACGCCGGCGCCGCAACCCGCTGGAACAGGTTCATGGCGAGGCTGGCGACGAGGCCGCCGGTGACACCGGCGGCAAGCGTTCTGGTCAATGACGGCACTGGCATATCTCCCGATCGAAACCGGGTAACGCATTGCACGGGCGAGAGGTTCGCCGCTCTTACGGCTTGCGGAATTTCAGGACGAACTGGTCGGTCCTGCCGCGGATGGCGGGATCGAACACCGCCTTGCTATGGTCGTCCGCAGGATTGGCGAGCACCGCGCTCGCGCCGACGAAGCGGAAGCCCGCCGCCTCGACCTGACGGCGGACCGCGGAGGGATCGATGCGATGCGTGGTGTCCGTGCCGGACAGGCCGGAGCCGGCCCTGTCGGCATGGTCGATCACCACATAGGTGCCGCCCCTCTTCAACAGTTTGAACACCGCCACGTCGAACGCCCGCAACGCCGGCTCGCCCGCGCCCTTGTTGGGGATATTGCGCGGGCGAGAGGTTCGCCGCTCTTACGGCTTGCGGAATTTCAGGACGAACTGGTCGGTCCTGCCGCGGATGGCGGGGTCGAACACCGCCTTGCTGTGGTCGTCGGCGGGATTGGCGAGCACCGTGCTCGCGCCGACGAAGCGGAAGCCGGCCGCCTCGACCTGACGGCGGACCGCGGCGGGATCGATGCGGTGCGTGGTGTCGGTGCCCGACAGGCCGGAGCCGGCCCTGTCGGCATGGTCGATCACCACATAGGTGCCGCCCCTCTTCAACAGTTTGAACACCGCCGCGTCGAACGCCCGCAACGCTGGCTCGCCCGCGCCCTTGTTGGGGATGTCGTGATAATTCTGCACGGTCCAGAACAGGTCGGCCGGCTGCGGCGTGGTCGGCAGGTCGGTCGCCTGCACCTCCGCCGTCACATTGGCGAGGCCGCGGGCCTTCAGCGCCGGCAGGCTCTTTTCGGCATATTTCGCGCCCGCCGCCGGCCAGAGCGCATAGACCCGCCCCTTCGGCCCGACGATGCCGGTGAAGATGCGCGTCCAATAGCCGCTGCCCGGCAGGTAATCGACGACGGTGTCGCCGGGTCGCACGCCGGCGAAGGCGAGCACCGCCGCCGCCTGCCGACGGGCATCGTCGCCGGCCTGATCCGCGCGGGCGGGATCGGCGAGCGCGCGGGTGATCGCGGGACCGGCCAGCGCCGCTTTGTCCTGCGCCAGCACGCCGGTGGTCATCACGGCCGCCGCGACCATCGATACAAGCAGGCGCATCCTTCGTCTCCGGTACTGGTTTCGCCGTGAGGCTATAAGAGATCGGCAGCATGGGCGACATTCGCGATACGATCCAGGGACAAGTGCATCGGCTGGTCGGCTTCGGCGACGGCGCCGTCGATCTGCGGCGACCACCGGGCGACGACGGCCTGTTCGGGCCGGGATCGGCGGCATGGGTCGTCCACGGCGACTTCACCGCGATGATGGCGGGCGGCGTCGCCGCGCTGCTGCTCCAGATGCTGCACCCGGGTGCGCTGGCGGGAGTGTGGGACCACAGCAATTTCCGCCGCGACATGCTGGGGCGGCTGCGAAGGACCGCGCAGTTCATCTCCGGCACCACCTATGGCGCGACCGCGACCGCCGAGACGCTGATCGCCAAGGTCCGCGGCATCCACGACCGCGTCGCCGGCACCCTGCCCGACGGCACGCCGTACAGCGCTAACGATCCCGACCTGCTGACCTGGGTCCATGTCGCCGAGGTGGCGAGCTTCCTCGCCGCGCACCGCCGCTATCGCGACCCGGCCTATCCCGCGGCGGAGCAGGACCGCTATCTGGCCGAATATGCCGTCGTCGCGGAGAAACTGGGCGCGACCGGCGTGCCCGGGACGCGCGCCGCGGTCGACGCCTATTTCGCCGCGGTCCGGCCGCAGCTGCGCGCCGACCACCGCACGCGCGAGGTCGCCCGCGCGCTGCTGCACCAGCAGCCCGCCAGCCGCGCGATGGCGGCCGCGCAGACATTGCTGATGGAGGGCGGCATCGACCTGCTGCCGGACTGGGCGGCGCGCATGCACGGACTGGAACGCCCCGCGGTCGGCCGGCCGGCGGTGCGCGCGGGCATGGCCGGGATCGGATCGGTCTTGCGCTGGGCGCTGCGCGACGGATCGGCGAAGCGCGCGACGACGCCGGACTGACGCCACGCGGCTCGCAGGCCGCGGCCTGCACGGGATCTGCACCGAAGATTGCCGGAGCGGACACCGACCCCGCGCTTCTCCCCGCACCGGGGGCGTGCATCCATCGTCCCCGGACACCGGAGGATGGATGCGATGACGACGACGAACGGACCACGCCCGGCCATGCCGATGGCCGCCAAGCTGGCGGCGGCGATCGCGGTGGCGATGGTGGCGGAGGGGATCTTTTCGACCGGCAGCGAGATCGGCGGCACGATCGGCGTGCTGGCGCTGATCTGGGTGGCGGCGCTCGCGCTCACGCGGCCGATCGTGCGGCGGACGCCGGCGGCGCGGAACGCGCTGGTCGCGGCGGCGGGGTTCGCGCTGGTGCTGGTCGACGATCCCAATCCGCTCGCGCTGCTGCTCGGCTGGATCGCGATCTCGCTCGCCGCGCTGCTGCCCGGGCGGCGGTTCGACGATGCGCTGCGGTGGGGACAGCGGCTCGGCTGGCATGCTCTGGTCGGGCTGGGGCTGCCGTGGCGCGATCTGGCCTGGAGCGCGGCGGCGCGGCGGCGGGCGCGGCGCGGCGGCGTGCGCGCGGGCGTGGCGATGCTGGTCGTGCCGGTGGTCGGCGGCGCAGTGTTTCTGACGCTGTTCGCCAATGCCAATCCGCTGATCGGCGACGCCTTCGGCCGCATCGCGCTGCCCGACCTCACCGACGTGATCTGGCGGACCATATTGGCGGCGGTGATGCTGACCGCGGTCTGGGCGACGCTGCGGCCGCGGCTGTCGCCCCGGATCGGCGAACGGTTCGCGACGCCGGGGGCCATCGCACGCTTCGACCTGGGCGTCGCGACGCTGGTGCTGTCGCTGGCGACCTTCAATGCGATCTTCGCCGTGCAGAACCTGCTCGACATCCTGTTCCTGTGGAGCGGCGCGCCGCTGCCCGCCGGCGTCACCATGGCCGATTATGCGCATCGCGGCGCCTATGCGCTGATCGTCACCGCCCTGCTGGCGGCGCTGTTCGTGCTGGTGACCCTGCGCCCCGGCGGCAGCGGCGCGGCGAGCCCGGCGGTACGGCGGCTGGTGACCTTGTGGATCGCGCAGAACCTCCTGCTCGTCGCCTCCAGCGCGTTGCGGCTGGTCGATTATATCGCGGCCTATGCGATGACCGGGCTGCGGCTGGCGGCGCTGGCGTGGATGGCGCTGGTCGCGACCGGGCTGGCACTGATCCTGTGGCGACTGCTGCGCGGCCGGTCGGCGGCATGGCTGGTCAACGCTAACGCGCTCGCCGCGGCGCTGGTGCTCAGCGCGGCGAGCGCCGTCGATCTCGGCGCGACGGCGGCAGCGTGGAATGCGGACGTCGCGATCGACAAGGGCCGCGCCGGGCCACCGCTCGACCTGTGCTATCTGGCGCGGCTCGGCCCGTCGGGACTGGTCGCGCTCGCCCGGCTGGAACGCCATGCGAAGGATGCGGGACTGCGCGACCGGCTGACCTATCTGCGCTGGCAGGCGCAGCTGCGGACGACGGAATTGCAGGACGACTGGCGCAGCTGGTCGGGCCGCAACGCGCGCCGGCTCGCGGCGGTCGAGGGCAGGACGGGACGCC
>Ga0209630_10002739_pt1 | contig 16662 bp, 11 predicted proteins | sample COG_01_FD_184745 | JGI IMG/M metagenome (GOLD analysis project Ga0209630, IMG submission 184745) | Pelagic Microbial community sample from North Sea - COGITO 998_met_01 (SPAdes) (version 2) | ecosystem: Environmental > Aquatic > Marine > Neritic zone/Coastal water | place: Helgoland, sampling... | reverse complement strand
ATTGTTGGCGGAGATGCTTCAATTTGCTACAACACCTCTCCGGGTGAATTGAATGCCGTAATCTCTCCCTCGGGTGGCAGCGGTGAGTACCAATTCAATTGGCAAGTGCACCTTGGCGGAGGCGAGTGGTCAAGTATCGCAGGGGCGAATGAGGAATCCTTCATTCCGGGTCAGTTGGTATCGGATCAAGAGTACCGATTGCAAGCCATCGATTTACAATGCGGAACCATTGCATTTTCCAATGTGCTCAGCATTGAAGTGCACGATCCACTGTCCGATCCGATGGTCATCCTTGCGGCTGAGGAATTTCTGTGTGCCATCAACACCGGTAATTTACTTGAGATCATTCAGTTGCCCTCAGGGGGAGGTGAGGATTTCACGTACCAATGGTACAGCGATGGCAACGAAGTAAGTGGGCCATGGACGACGAGCTATTACCCTGGCGCCCTGACTTCAACCACAACATTTGACGTGGTAGCCACGTCGACAGAGGGGTGTGGCGAAGTGATTAGCAATGCATTAACCGTTGTTGTTTACGAGCCGTTGTCGCTTGGGACGACTTCTGCGGATCAAACCATCTGTTATGGCACGACCCCGACTACCCTCGATAACCCCGGTGCGGGAGGTGCGAGTGGACTTTACTCCTACCAATGGGAAGCCAATGGTGGGGCGGGATGGAGTGCCATTGACGGAGCGACTGCACCGTCTTACAATCCGGGCAATTTGTTGTCAACGACGGAATTTAGGTTGTCCGTTGCGGACAATGAAGGTTGCGGGTCGTTGCTGTCGAATGCAATTACGGTAACGGTTTTGGATGAAGTGGTTCCCGCGCTGGTCTCATCCGATGTAGAGACCATTTGCTATGGTACAGGCTTCGCAGTAGAAAGCACAGGCGCCTCGGGGGCGGACGGAGAATTCGTTGAGCAGTGGTTCATTCAGTTGGACAATGGAGGCTTTTCGTTGGCTTCGGATTTGGACGAATTGAATTGGTCGGTGCTGGAAGCGCAAAACGACTATGACATCTACCTCGAGTCGATATCTGAATTTGGATGCGGCACCTACACATCAAACGAAATTCACGTCGAGGTTCTGAATCCGATATCAGCTTCAGCCGTGGCTTGGACAGGATACAACGGTGAAGACCTCTGTTATGGCAGCGCGTCGCCTTCGACCACCGTCAGCTCATCTGCTGCAGGGGCCGATGGTGACTGGTCGAATGCATGGCAGGTGGCTGCGATGGCCGGCCCATGGATCAATGTCCAATTCAACGAAGAGGACTTGGTGCCCTTCACATTGACGGATACCGTCCAAGTGCGGTTGCAGAGCATCTCAGATTTCGGTTGCGGCACGTTTTACTCGAATGAATTGCTTGTTCCTGTTTGGACGGAGTTGAGTCCTGGAATGGTTGGGCCCGGTCTGGAGCAAATCATTTGCTACGACACACCTGCAGCGACCTTCATTGCTCAGCCTGCCTCAGGCGGTGGTGACGCGTTCACGATGCAATGGTACAGTGGCGCAGATGGAGTGAGTCTGCCCATTGATGGGGCCAATAGCTTGCTGTACCAAACCCCTGCTTTGACCGATACCACCGAGTATTACGTGGAATACACCAACGTCAACGGATGTGGTACCGTGTTCTCCGAAACCATGCAGATTTCTGTGCTCCCGGACTTAGAAGATGCTACGGTGGTCGGTTGGGATGGGAATCCCCTATGTTTCAATACGCCTGTTGATTTACTTGCCTCTGAACTCGAGGATTACCCGTGGTTGAATCACCAATGGTACGAAGCTGCAGATGGCCAACCGTTCGAACCCATCGCGGGCATGGATGAGATTGAGTTGACCAATCATCCGCTGACGGAAATCACGAGCCTGTACATGGAAACGACCAGTGTATACGGCTGTGGCACAGTCGAGAGCGATACGCTTACCGTTTACGTATTGGGTAATTTGGTGTCACCGGTAATCGCTTTTACGGACGATTACGACGGGAGCACACTTTGCTATGAGGATTTGGCGCCAGGGCTTACCGCCCAGAGTTTGGCCAGTGGCGGCGGCGGTCCTTTGCAATACGCTTGGGAGCTGGATACTGGGTTATCCGGCAACTTCGAAGGGACCGGTGAAGAGCAGCCCGAATCCTTTAATCCGGGGTTGGTGACGGATACCCTGTATGTGCGCTTGCGCGTGACCGATGCTTACGGGTGCGGAACGCTGGTCTCCAATGCCTTACAGGTCAATGTGTTCGAACCGTTGGCCTTTGAAGTGCAGCCTTTGGATGATGTCATCTGCTATGGCACAGCGCCTCAAAATCTCTCTGCGGTGCCAACGGGAGGAGGAGATCAATATGCATTCCAATGGTTCATTGAAACTGTCGAGGAAGAATTTGCGGCGATTGCTGGTCAGAATGATGACGTGTTGAGTGAGTTGATTCTGGTGCAAGACACTTCAATCTTTGTCGAGCTTATAAGTCTGCTGGGATGCGGCGCAATTGAATCGGATACCGTGCATATCAATGTTCTTGATTCGCTGGTTCCAGGTCAGTTGACATTCTTGGAAAATCCCATATGTGCGGAAGAGAATGCGGATGTGGTGAGTTCAGAGTCCTCAGGAGGATACGAAGGGTTTGACTACACCTGGCACCAGCTCAATGCCGATGAGTGGGAAGTGGTTCAGGAAGGGGGAGAAGATTACCAGTCGGATTCGCTCTTCTTCAACACCAGTTACTATGTCTCGTATACGGATGCGTGTGGGACAGTAAGCTCTGATGCTGTCGAAATTACCGTGAATGCGCTTCCGGAAATCAACGCCATTCAGGGGAACGGGAGCCCATGTTACGGAAGTACGGATCAGCTGTACACCATCCCGTACGCCGACCTAACCCTGGAATACGAGTGGAGTGTTGATCCGAATTTTGGAACCATTACCTCTGGGGAGACCGTTGGCCAAGTGTTGGTGGATTGGAACGATGAAACAGGAGCAACGGGAATCGAGGTGCTGGTAACCAACCCCGTCACTACGTGCAATGAGCTCTTTTCATTCATGGTGGAAATCACCGACGTCATGGCACCGCCGGCCAGCATTGTTGTCAAGAAACCCAACATCAACATCCTGGTCAGTGCGGACAGCACCGATTGTGCCCAATACCTCTGGGGCGCACAGGACATCGCCACGGGCGAAACCAACTACTTCAATGAGCTCAACGAACAGTATGCTTATTTCGAAGTGCTGGACACCCTGAACTATTACTACTTCGTGGAAGTCGTGTATGATTGCGGCGACGGTCCATCCTGCCCGACCATTAACTACTACAACTACGATCCGTACGTAGGCATTGAATCATCCGAGGCACCTCAGCTGGTCGTCTATCCGAACCCGGTTCGTGAGACCTTGTACGTTACTGGCAGCGAATTGCATGCACTCTCGCTTTACACTTTGAATGGGATTGCCGTTGCAGAGGTTCTGGCTCCATCTCGGGAATTCGCTGAACTTAATGTGTCGGGACATCCACCAGGAATCTACTTGTTGCGTTTATCGTTGACCAGCGGTGGCATGGTTTGGCGCCGCGTTGTCATTCAATAATTTGGCGGCAACTGATCGGGAAACGACACGCCAAAATTCGAATCACATGACTTGGAGCTTTTTCTTCCCCTCGCTGATGGCACTTCTCCTGGGTGTGACATCCCTACCTGTGCCTGCTTCTGGCACAGCCATCGACGACTGCGACATCGTTGAGTTTTATGAACGAATGGAGTTGAGCTATGGCTCTAAGGTCATTGGCTCGTTCGGGGGAGTGGAGGATGCGGAGGGCGTATTGGTCCCGACAGAAGTGGAAATTGGCAATTACGAGGTGACGGTGCGCCGCATCGACCAGAACTTTTACCAAATCAACGGCACCAGCATCGTCATTGAGACCAACTATTGCATGGAGTACGCCGCATATGGTTCTGACGCCATCATGATGGTCGAATCCAATTATGGCTACACGAAGGGGAGTATCATTTTTGAGTGATCATCGGGAATTCCCAACTACTTGAATGATGACTCCAAAATTGCCATCTGAAGGTCGTTCAGGTGTGTGAAAAAGCGAAATAGCGCCATCCAGGTAAAGCGCGTCCGTGCACCCTTCTTCCTGAAATGCGATGGCGAAGTCATGGAAGTTCATCGGGGCTTCGCTCAAGCCAAACAACACATTTCCGGTTTGATCGACTCCCACACCTGACCGAATGTACTTGTTCGCTGATCCCTCTTTGAAAGCCGGGTGGATAGTGCCATCTATGACGAGCATTGGGCCGGATTGTGTGGCGAATTCGATTGACGTCTGGTTCTCAGTCAACCATTGCTCCGAGGTGGTAACCAGCGCCTGGCCGTCTTGTGAAACCGCAAAAACGCCGTTGGGCTTCAAGAAAAAGTTTCCGTTGCCTTCATCCGTGTTCCGCACAGAGCGGACTTCGTTCTCCTCGATGAACAGTCCAACGGGATTTCCATCTTGATGAAACATGCCTCCGTTCGTGGCGAACATGAGCAATTCGCCTTTATCCAATGCGGATGAGCTGGCATTCAGTGAAGCGTAGCGCTCTCCTGATTCATCCTTGTAAACCATTTGGATCTGACCCACAGCATCGGTATCAAGGCGAACAAAACGAACCTCGTGCTTAGAATACTCCTCAATTTCGAGTTGGGCCGTGCTGCATCCCGCAGCAAGTAGAAACAGGGTCAGAATGCGATACATATAGCTCAAATTACCCAAATTACGGGAGATTCACTTCCTTCTATCCAAGAAGCCTGGTTTTTAAGAATGAGGACTTCAGGATTTTACAATCAGATACTCCCAACGGCTGAACCCCCGTTAAGCTTGTATGCTTCTACGATTCATCCCACTCCTTTTGATTCCGCTCGTATGCGGTGCGCAAGAACCAATTCCATTTATGATCAGTGCTACGCCGTGCAGTTTTTGCTTGGTTACGAATGAGTACGTTCAGTGGATGGTGTCAATAGAACCGGAAGGGAATTGCTTGTACGACTGGTCAGATTGTGTCGAGATTCCTGAATTCGAGCCGGTGCCAGGCGGAGACGGCACAACGTTTCTGGATTATTCTACAGCGGAGCGTGGAAAGCACCATTTGCTTTTGGTGGAAAAGGAGACAGGCAGGGAGTTGGCCTATGCGATTCTTTACATTGATTATCACATGCTCTCTCACTACAGCGGTGTCCCTTTGGATGTCTTTGACTCGAGGAAGTTGAGCGCGGACAGCTTCAACGATAAGTACGCCACGTGGGCACCAACCAAAGCGAATGACGTCTCCGGGCTATTTGACCCCGGGTTATTGGTTCCCTATAACGAATGGCCTGGAAGAATAACGGTCCTGAAGATGACCGATTGACGGATTCAGAGGGACTGGCTCTTTTTTGATAAGTAGGTAAACACCAAAGTCCCAGGAAGCACCACTGAAAGCAGCGGCATCATGATGATAAAGAGCAGGGCATTGATGTCATAGTACGTTAGCCCGCTCCAATGTGACAGGGTCAAGATGAACTCTGTGAGGTAGTCGTAAAGGCATTTGACAGAATTGCTGGTGCAATTGGTTTGAAAGATGTAGATGGACAAAAGTGCTGCAAGGCCAATTAAAGCAGTGGGAATGGTGATCACGCTGCTCGTCTTTCAGTTTCGATGGGTAGTAACCGGGTTGTAGTTTTTGAATACTCAGATGGGATCATTCGCCTCATTGATTAAGTAGGCTTAATCGAGCAGTTCTAATTGAAATCACCAAACCGAACGATTGAGACACTGATTAATAGTCGAGAATTTTATAGTTCACGTGAAGGGTTTTTAAGAACGTTGAAATCTGTAAACGCTAGAGGCTACTTTTTTTCATTCGGGGTTTACAGGAATTCCCAAAGGACAGTGCCGACCTCGTCATTTGTTTGAAACATGTTCAAAGCGGTTTGCGACCGTGAAGGAGCGTTGAAAGTGCATTCTTTGACTCTACGGAGTGATGGCCAGTTTTTTGATGTAACATTGCCGGGCATTAAGAAGGAGAAAAACTCCTGCCAACCGATCCAATTTAAGGGCACGGTGGCCAATCGATGTGGAGAGAAACCTCAAAAACAATTGAAAAATGTGGAATATACCACCTCCAAATGGGCGTGCTCATTATCTGGCTGATTTAGAGAGTAAAATTGAGATAGCTCGAACGAGCTATAGATTTTATATCGCTGAAAACGTGTTCGTTTTTGAAAAGAGTAAGTTGGACTGGGTTGAGCGAGAATTGGTAAAAGAGGCTTTTTTAGAAAGAAACTCTACGGCGCTGCAAAAGATCATTGAACTCCATGCCCAACTGCGTCGTCAAATCTCTCCGCAGGGACAAGATTTAGATGCTCTATCACTTTTGATTAGATTTGATCTCGAGCTGCCTGCAAGTGACGAAGATTGACCCATTACAAATTTAGCGCGTAACACAGCCAAGACTCTGACTTAAAAATCCTCATGAAATGAATTACTCAGTTTTCTTCGTTCGGGGTAAGAGGTGCGCGATGTTACCTGTATGCCTTGGTTATTTCTAAGATAACCTTCCCATAATCCATCAGCTTGCGTGGACCAATTCCTCGGCATTTCAGAAGGTCCTCAGCTGATGTCGGGATTTGATTGACCAATTCATGCAAAGTGCTATTGCTAAATACTTGGAAAGCTTTGATGTTTTCTTGACGCGAAATGTCTAATCGAAGTTTTCGCAAGGCTTCAAATAGTTCGGTTTCCTCTTTGTTAAATTCAATTTTTGACAAAGATGCTTCAACTGCAGATGTTTGAGTATCCTTGATTCTAGGTTTTTGAGGTTTCTTAGTTTGATAGACACTTTTAGGATCTGCAACCAACGATTCGGCGATTTGGCTTTCGAGCTTTACACCGCACTGAGCGGCAATATAAAAGACTGTTCCAATTTGTATGCTGTGATTATTTCGCTTGATTGCGTAATCATATTGGCGGTCGCACTCAGTTTCTGAATAGGTTTCATAAAAACGGCTGATTCTATGAAAGTATTCTCGCCCGCGTTCACCGAGCTCAGAGTCTAAGCCGTAAGCAATTCTATACCAGTCCTCATAATTCTGTGTAATGTCAACTTCTCTTGATTCAATGAGGTGGATTAGTTTATCCAGCTCTTCTTCAGATTGCTCAAAGTTGTTGATTCCATAATTTTGATATGTTTTTGATCTAGAATGTGTTTTTTTCTGCGGTAGTGAGGGGAGACATCTTCCCGCAAAAACATCAGCCTCTGGCTTGTGAAAAACACCCTCATCAAAAGACAGAAGCATGCAGCGATCGAGATTTTTGCACCTGGGATCTATTTCTATTTCGAGGTGGTTGCGATAGTGTTTTTGGAGTGCATGGAATTGCTCTAGATGGGAGTGCTCTTCTGGATTCACTTTCACAATGCATTTGATTCCTGTTCCCGACGGACTCAGGAAACTGACGAATGTGTAGGGGTCTCTCTGCACTCTCCTCATGGTCTTGTTCAAGTCGTCTACATCGTCGATATCGACTTGCATCAAGCCGCTATGTTCTACAAATCCTTTCCGATTTCTTGAGGAGAAAATACCTGAAAGCGAAACTGCAGGCAATTCTTCAGTTTTGAGTCTCTGCTTGGTCTCTTTACTTGGATTGGCCCGGAGTTTTTTGATTGCTTCTTGAAATGAGCCTTGGGCTCCTTGGCCGGATTGAATGGCTTTTAGAAGGTCATCTACATCCCATTCAGCCAATGGGCTTTTGACTTTCTTAAGATTTCCCCAAAGGGAAAATCGGTAATCTGAATTTGTCATGAATTTTTAAAACGTGATTGGTCAGGCCCCTTTTTTTGATGAAGGGTCATCGTAATGCAAGAGCTGGCTTCTTTCTCGTTGATCAGTTGTGATCTTAGAATTGCAGAAGATAAGCCATGCATAAAAAACGTTGGTTATTTCCTTTTGAATATCTCGGATTGGGGTGGGCTGAGTTGTTGTTTTGTCAAACAGCCAAAGCCTCACCTGAGTCCATTTCATGCTCCGGTGAGTTTCATTATCATAATGTGATGCCTCCTCGCTGAGGTATTTGACGAATGCTCTAACAAATTCATGGTTGTTAAAAGCGCTAATGAGCCTTTCATGAAAAGTTGATTCATCAAGTCCTCTAGGGATTTTATACAAGGCCAAGTCATGCTCAATTTTATCGAGATCTGAAGAGTCTTCCGAATGCAGATAGGCTTGATAGAGGTTTGTAATATCCTTAAATTGAGGCAGCTGGTCAATGTCAAATGGATCGATGACCACCTTTGTGACTTCGTCGTATTCTATCTCCTTAACGATGGTCCGCTCTCTCATTGCCGCTAGTCGATCGAACAGATCTTGATCAACGGCTTCTGTTTCAGGGTTATCGATGATGCCTTGGAGGTAGGACTTGTCTTCCATTGACATGTGCGAGATGAGTCCATTCAACTCCCAATTGGAACCATTTCGTAATCCAAGTCCACTTTTGGTGATGTTCGCAGAGCCGAGAAGAATTTGGGATTCATTATTCCAAAGAGCTTTCATGTGCAAGCGCTTGTTGCGAAGAAGGTCAATGTCATGTTCTTCACAATAAGAAAAAACCTCAAGGTCAGAAGCAGGCGAGGCGCCGCACAAATCCCTTTCGTCCCATCGAACAACGATCTGCTTGATTTTATTTTGAGCATTGATTTCCTCCAGCGCCTCAAGTTTCAGGTAGGCCGAAAAAAGAGTAACGGTGTCGGACAGGTCAATGAAGGCTTCAATTCCTTCCAATAGGTTGTCGTGTGAGCGATAGAGCATAGCTTAAATCTAATTCATTTCTATTCAATGGCGTTACGACTTAATTTGGAGCTATGATTTATCCTGAATTTTTTCCTGAGGACCGCAAAGACGAGCATGCTGAAAAGAAGGTGTTTGAGGCATTGAAAACCGTTGCTGATCGCTATGATGTTTTCTATTCGCGGAAGTTTGTCGGGGCGGGAGAGGGAAAGAAGCCAGAATATGAAATCGACTTCATCATTGCCATTCCTGAGAAGGCGATACTGTGTCTTGAAGTAAAAGGTGGTGCCATCAATTATGATGGGATGGCCGATCGTTGGACCCAGAATGGTCGTTCAATGGAGAAACGGCCTGATAGCCAGGCGAGTGCTGCATCGCACGCGCTTACCCGGCAGTTTTCATCCGAGGTCAGCCAAATGCCAGTAGGATGGGGGCTCTGTTTTCCAGATTGTCAGATACAGCATGACTTGCCGTTTCCGGCATCGATTGATCGGAACCAGGTCATTGATGAGGCTTCTTTGCTTCACATAGACAGCGCTTTGCCCGGTGTTTTTGATTTCTTAAAAAGACAGAATCCGGGCAGAGACGGCGCCCGGCATTGGCAATACGCTCAGCTCAAACAAAACCTTCTTCGCGGCTTGGGATTTGTTCAGTTGTTGGGTACGAAAATCAAGTACCAAGAAAAGCGCTTTGTGGAACTGACGGAGCAGCAGCTCGACATGTTCCAGCGCTTTGCAGCGAATGACAACCTTCTGATCTCAGGTCCGGCGGGTTCCGGAAAAACCATCTTGGCCAAAACCGCGGCGCAGGATTTGGTCAATGAAGGAAAGCGCGTGCTCTTTATGTGTTATAACAGAACCCTCGCAAACAAGATTCGGTATGAATTCAGCAAGCGCGAGGAGTTGATTGAAGTAACGACCTTTCACTCACTTGCCCGGGAGATCATCACCACCCACGATGCCGGTTGGTGGGATTCGCACAGCAAAGGTGCTTCGAGTGATTTCTGGGAAATGGACGTGCCTGCGAAAATGTTGGAGTGCCTCCCGAGCTATTCGAAACGGTTTGATGCCCTCATTGTGGATGAAGGCCAAGACTTCAAGGAGTATTGGTTTGAGTTGATTTTTCAACTCGTTCCCAGCGATGGCAAGCGGCTGGTCTTCTTGGATCGGATGCAAAACATCTTTGGCCATTACACGACCGTCCCTGCTTCGGTGCCTTTCATCAAATATGATTTGAGAGAAAATTGTCGAAACACCCAGGAAATCGTATCATACCTCTCGAACCTCCTTGGAGAAGAAATCCCTTCTTTTTCAGGCTCCCCTCAGGGGGCAGGAGTCGTCATTGAAACCTTCAAGAATGCCTTGGAGCAGCAGAAATTCGTACTCGACGAAATCAAATCACTGATCAAGGAGCACGACATCAAAGCCAGTCAAATTCTTTTGTTGCTCAACTCTCCCAAGGCGGAAAGTTGCTTGGCCAACACCACGAAGGCCGGTAGTCTTGCGATTCAGTCGCTCGACAACAAAGGCCGCATGAACAACGACTCTATTCAATACACGACGATCAATACATTCAAAGGTCTTGAGGCCGACGTGGTTTTCGTCCTCGATACGCACTTGATTTCCGACTCACAACGGATGGAAAAGCTTTATACAGAGGCTTCTCGGGCTCGGCACAATTTGTATTTGTGTTCGGATATGAAGGATTAAACGGGACCTTTTTTAGTATTCTTATTTAATCATCCTTGAGTAGCTTCTTCAGTTCATTTGCATCAATTTCAATTCCAGCTCGCCTTACGAATAGGTTCAGCTGAGTGCTCGCCTTTTGAACAAAAATTTCAAGCGATTCCGAGTAATCAGGATAGTCCTGAGTGAGTCGCCTTTGCTCAAGTGCAAAAGAGCTCAGCAGCATTTCTATGACAATTGTGAAAATCTTCAACTTATTTTCTCCTTTGAGGGGAAGAATGACTTTTTCGTAGAAAGGATGTTGAGTATTGAAGACTGTTAGGTGCTTTCCTTCGCCCGCACTCTCTAGCGAGAATAGATCTCCCGTTTGGCTAGGTGCGTAAAGGACAATAGTTTCCGTTAGTCCTTTTGCAGCATTGTCAACTTGATTTTCAATGTCTTTTTTACTGACTGACGGATAATTATTTTTTAAATATTGTGTTATCGATTGCTTCTGCTTTTTTGACCACTCGGTGTCACTTCGCGGAATATATTTTAACACAGTCCCTTCGAGCGTGGGAACCGGTGCTTTCTCGCCGTCACCGCTGCTCATGGCTTTTTTCAGATCAATCGTAAACTCTTTTACATAACCGTCAAGCGTTTTTTTCATATCCCTGATGGCATCTTGACAGGCTCGTGTAATGTAATAAAACAGTAACTCGCGCATTTCGGCCTCTGAGAGATCGGCTCTATTGTCTGGTCTCTCGACATCTTCACCCCCGGACCATTTCTTAAAATTGACCGATTGCTTGGTATTTGATACACCTAATAAATCATCTAATTCATGATCAAAATGGATTTCAATAGTCCAATACCTTTCTTTTTCTTCTGTAGTTGTATACAGTTTGAAATCTCCCGAATCTAATTCCCGACCTTCCCTAATCCAGTAGATATTTCCACCCTTAAAGACATTAGTGCCAGTCATTTTTTGTCCAATAGCTCTTCCCACAGGAAGTGACCCTCCGTTTCTTACTCCGGGATTTCTTATAGGTTTTGTTGCATGAGACGCCAGTATTCGGAAGGCGAATTCTTTCCTTCCGAGTTTAATTTTATGCAGATTATCGTGGTGAGGATAAGCGCGCATGAAAAGTGGTTCGTGAGTTCCATTAGATTCATCGTGATTGATGACAAATTGTTTTAGATGCCATGCGGGATCCCATTTGTCTGCGGTAAGATGGAGTAGCTTTTGGTTGCGATACTTACCATCACTATTATTCGACATTGCCCAAACCTCTTTGCTGATTGGTGTTTTAGATTTCGCGAGGAACATGGGGTCGTTCGGCTGAATCACTAATTTTTTTCTCGGGCTTTTATTGCCAAAATCGTAGATCGAAATTGAAATTCGAACTTTTTCCTCATTGAGCCAATATCGATATAATCGCCCTAACAACTCATTGCAACGTTTGAGCATCGTGTCCGCGCGCGCGGCGTCGCATTTGTCTAGTTTCGTCCATTTAACAATTGTCCCTGAATCTGGTATTAGCGATTTTGGCACCCCGGGAATTTTTTCAATTGGACTAGCTTCAGGATATCGCGATGTACCCGATTCAATGACTTCATCAATGTCCAAATAGACATTTCGCCAGATTCCATCGTCAGGTGATAAACTGTAAACGTCTCCCCGTCGACAGGTGGCAATCGTTGAATTAGGCAGTCCATAACCAAAAGCGCCGATCCTTCCTTCCGACCGACCAGCACCTTGGGCAAAGGTCAAACAAGAATTCATCAGATCGCCATCCATACCGCTCCCATTATCAATGAAAATAATTTCTGTGAGCCTTTTCGCAGTTGCGTTGTTTAGATTGATTTCTTCTTCTCGAAACACTATGTTAATTTCAGTGGCACCTGCATCTAATGAATTGTCTACAATTTCTGCAATAGCGTGAGTCGTCGATTTGTATCCAGAGGATCGTTGTCGCTCAATGTTCTTAGGTCCATATAAATCATTCATGGTTCAAAGTGATTTTTTCGAGCATTCCGAAATTTGAAATTCGATCATAATTATCTTTGGTAAGATAGATTTTATTTTGTGCGTTGCCTCCATTTTTAGGCCCTCGCATTGCTCTTCCGAGAATTTGAAGAGCTTGAGCAGGGTTGCCCACTTTTCCAAGGATCATTATGCTGTTCAATGCTGGAACGTCTAAGCCTTTAGATAAAATCTCGTGATTAACTAGGAAATTAAGATCGTTCTCTTTTGAAGCAAATGCATTCAGTAACCTCTCTCTTTCCGCGGGAGGTGTGTCCCCAATAATTACAGCAGATTTGAATTTATTATAGCTTAATAAGAGCTGTAGGGTTACTGCATGTGACATACTTTCAGCGAAAATTATGCAGTTTAAATTGTCTTTTCGTAAACTGGTACAGGCTAAGAGTATGTTCTCGTGTAAGTCCTGATAATACTCAAATTCTTCGGAAGATGATTTGCTAATGTTCAGTTCATAAAATTCAACTTGAGACAGATAGTTACCTTCGATAAGATGATTAATTGGGCTAGAGAGTTTATTTCCTGTGTTATCGGTGATTTCTCGTCGATTCTCAAATAAACTACTGACACTATCGAACTGATCGTCATCTGGACGATACGGCGTTGCTGTTAAGCCTAATAATTGGCCACTGCGATTAATCTGTCGAAACTTTTGAATAACATCCTCATATGTTTCGGCCTTTGAACTGTGCGCTTCGTCAATAATTAGAAGATCGGCATTGGCTAAGAGGTTCAGGAATTTTGCATCTTCGAGTCTTACTGATGCTAAGGTGAAAGTTGCGAAAGTTGCGGTGGGAATTTTTCCCTCTATCACGGAGCCCTCGAAGTCTCCGAAAAATCTATTGATCCTTAAGTCAGAATGCCCTTTTAATCGCCACAATGAATAAAATGACTTCAGACTCTGTTCTGCTAGGATACCTTCCTGCACAATCCAAATGAAATTAAAGGGTTTGTTTAGAGGAGAACTTCTAATTAAATCGATTATCGTTTCATGGGCCAATGTGGTTTTCCCCGCACCAGTAGGCATGGTACACAGATGGGATTTGAATGCTACGTTTTTGATGTCATGGAGCAGTTCTTGTTTCAGTCTCAATTGGTAAGAATGAAGGGCGCCCTTTGATTTAAGGGGTTCATCATAAACCATTCGCGAGAGAAAGCTTTCAGTTCTCAATTCGGGTTTTTTGGGATTGAGATATTTTAGGTCAATGTTGAGCGCTTTACAAAATTGTTCCGGGCTAGTAGCTAAGCTGATTTTGGCATGTGCGTGGTCCAAATATCCCAGTCCTTCTAGTTCGCTTTTCGATAGAGTGTCTATGATGAGTTCGCGATGTTTTTTTTTATTAACCAGATTAAAGGCCTCTTTTAAGTAGAGCGCTTCATCTAGTATTTTATTATTTAAAACGTTATTGGTGGAAGAGGAAAACGTATGCCTAATTAAATTGGTTACGGTTGGGCCTAGCAAACGGCTTTTGATTGTTCTTCCTATTCTGCTGATGTACTTTGTAACGCTCATTTGCTTGTGCTCAATCTGATTAGTACGTTTTCGATCAGCAGATTAGCTGCTGGCAAACCAATTTTTTGCCCTTCTTCTAATAGTATTGAGATTAAATCAGTTTTTTCAATAACCCGAGGTTTTGGTCTCGAGACTAGATGATAATGATTTGGGTTAAAGGACTTTTCAATTTCACTGTAATCGACTCTGGTATCTTTGGCTAGATCGACCAGTACGTTTTTCGTCGCAGTTTTGAGCACACCTTCAATGGTCAGTTCATCATAGAGGTTGCAATAATTTTGGAAGAGTTTAAGTGGGGTAGTGCTCTTCATTGATTCAGACCTTTCCGAGGAGAACTTTATTGCAGCAACAAAGTCAAGAAAGCATTGCAGTGCAGAAAGTTCAAAAACAAAATCACTGAGACTTATGGTCCAAAATCGTGAATTTAAAAAGTTAGGGAGAAGGCCGATTTCAGCGGCATTTTTCTTCAGGTACTTCAGCTCTTCCGGACTAATAATACCATCATGATAAATAGAATCAATTATATCGTCTAGGTACGGATTGTTTTGATTCGTTGCTGATGTGATTTCGCTAATGATGTTCCCCGTGTAATTGTACTCCTTTGCTTTTTCTTCGAGATATTGGGTTTCTTCCGGAGTGATAACGTTATCCCGGAGCACTTGTTTAACTGCGAGGTTGAGTTCTTTTATACCGGTGTCTAATTCAACTCTAGTTTGTTCAGCTTCACTAACTAAAAGGTTTAGAAAAGCATCGAGTTCAGTTAAATCACTTTTCTTCGGGGTATTGGAGAAGTTAGAATCTTTGACTTTAATTGAGCATATGTCAGAATCGTTTGGTAGTACAACTTGTTCTTGAAGTTTTTCAATTATTACTTTTCTAATAACAGAACTGCTGTAGTATACTTTGTTCTTAGTTGAAATTAACTCCGTAATATGCGATAAGGAACAAGGGGTCGAACTTTCCTTTAAAACTTGTAAGATGACTTCTGCCCGTCGATCATTATCAACTGGCATACGTTTAGTCGTTTGATGTTTGTTAACAAGCTTCTTAAGCTCATCCAAACGCAAATGAATGCCATATTCTCGATGAATTTTTTCTCTTATTGATTCAGCTGACTCACCCGCCTTTGCAAGTTGTAATCGACGCTTTTGGTAATTAAACTGACTGAAGAAATTTCGATTTGATTTCCGCATAATACAGGCTGTCGTTAATGTTCGTAGAAAGAGATATTTTTCTCAAAGAATATCGAAAAATCGATTACCACTTATTAAAAATATAATGGTGTCGAGAGAAGTGCGCTCTTTGCAATTAGACTCGAATTGAATACCGGATAGTTCTATTTTTGATTATTCCGTGCTGTTCTAGAACGTGTGATTCTTGGATAAGCTCAGATGAGCAGGCGCTACCTGTTGAAAGTGATATTTTATTGGTATTCAATAATATGAAATTATCCGCTTCATCGTGTTTCAATTCGATGCTTAATATGTGCGGAGCGACTTTGTTCTCGTCAAAATGGGCCTGTCCAATGTCGTTTTGAGCTATGTGATCGAGCCAGTGCGCTCGGAGTTTTCGTGTTGCTTCTTGTCTAGGCGAAAATTCTGCTTTGGCAATCCAACAAATCTCTCCAAACCCGACTGTCAATGGGGTGTTGTACGTTCCTCCCCTCAGTCCGCTTTCTTGTCCGCCACCATGAATTTGAGGGGCAACCTCATTTCCTCGTTTGATGACAAGCGCTCCAATTCCTTTTGGGCCGCCGAACTTGTGTGCAGAAAAACACGCCATGGTGATTGTGGGGGAACTATAATCAGTGGGGACGTGTGCGACGGCTTGCGTGGCATCCGTGAAAAAAGCAACGCTGTGATCTGCACATACTAGAGCAATTTCCTCCACGTCGTGGATGAGCCCAGTTTCATTGTTCACGTGCATGACGCTCACGAGCAACGTGTCGGCTCGAATGGCCTGTTTCAGCTCTTCTAAGGAGATCAACCCATTACGGTCTACACCAAGGTATGTGACTTCCACGCCAAGCGTCTCCAAGTATTCATGCGTTTTGAGGACGGCCTTGTGCTCTGTTTTGACCGTTATCAAATGGTTGCCTCGATCTCGATTGGCTTCCCAATAGCCTTTGATGGCAAGATTGATGGCTTCGGTGGCTCCTGAGGTGAAAATGATCTCTGATGCCTCAACATTCACAATGGATGCAACTTGCTCACGAGCTTTCTCAACAGCTTCCTTCGCCTGTTGGCCATAAATATGCTGGCTCGAGGCGTTACCAAAAATCTCAGAGAAGTAAGGCATCATGGCCTTCACGACTCTTGGATCGACGGGAGTTGTCGAGGCCGCGTCAAGGTATTCGGGCAACGGCTTCTTATCCATCACACAAAGCAGCTTGTACAGCCTTGCCCTTCCGCATCGAGCACCTGGTCTTTCCAAGTGGCGTTGGAGGAGGATTTGGCTTTGTTACGTTGCATGCGCTTCCAATGTTCGGCTTTGATGCGCTCCACACGGTCAGGTTTTTCCAAGTCTGACAGCGATTCTTCAGACCAGGTATAGCCATCCATCTCATATTTTTTGGCAGCTTCAAACAAAGCAGGGTGTTGCTCCAAGAGCCACACCCACTCAATCTTCTGCTGATAAAAACAAAAGAA
>Ga0209630_10002734_pt1 | contig 16693 bp, 12 predicted proteins | sample COG_01_FD_184745 | JGI IMG/M metagenome (GOLD analysis project Ga0209630, IMG submission 184745) | Pelagic Microbial community sample from North Sea - COGITO 998_met_01 (SPAdes) (version 2) | ecosystem: Environmental > Aquatic > Marine > Neritic zone/Coastal water | place: Helgoland, sampling... | reverse complement strand
AACCTTGTCATGTAAAAATGGGTTTTTATTCAATTCTGATAACCAAAAATTGGTTATTTTTTTTGAAATAAAATTACTTACTTTATTTGGAATAAATGAAAAAAAGCTCAATCTTGTGTCTATGTACGGCTTTCCAGAAAAAGATGTCATTAATTTTCTATTTACGTTTTTATATTTCATTTCAGATCTTGCTGTACACCAGGCTGAATTTGTTATTAATTTTTTATAAAGAGAATAAGATAGTTCTTCTGGTTGATAGCCAATCATTTCTACTGGATTCCAGTCAGGCATTAATCCAAAAGATGCTATACTTCCTAAGTCCCTATTTTTCTTAAATATTTTTTTAAATTTTTTTTGATTATTAATAATATTTTTTTCTAAAACTTTATTATTAATTTTTTTCCATTTTTTAAATGTAGAAAGCAATCTTACTTGAAAAATAAAGAATTGATTTTTTTTATTTAAACCAAATTCAATATCTAATGGATAATTGCCAATTTTTTTTTCTATTTCTTTAATTGAAAAAATTATTTTCTTAAATTTTTTTGATCTAATCTCTTTTGTTTGATTTTTAAAAATATTTAAGACTCTACCTCCAGTCTTACTTCCTGATGTTACTGTATCTGTTAAATTACCTGTATCGTCATAATTAATAACATAATAGTCTGTACCATCTTTAATGCATTTATTGGTGATCACACCACTTAAATTAGTATCTGATATATAATTTTGAAATATTATTTCACTACTATGCAAAAAATATTGTGAATTAGTTTTGTTTCTATATTGTTGTATTAAACTTTTTATACCAATTTTTAATTTTTTTTTATTATTTATGATGTTTGAATAACCTTCAAATTCTCCAGCCATTGAAGAACTAGCACCATCTTCAAGAAAAAAGGATGACCTTATAGATATTCTTTTATTCAAATTTTTATTTATGAATAAAATTATTTTTTTTTCATCTTCAAGAATTTCTTTGACAAAAAATTTGTAAAATTTCGGTATAATTGATTTTTTTAAATTTAATTTACTAAGCTCTAATAAATTTTTTGCTTTTGTAGAAAATTTCATTTAAGTAGGTTATTAATAATATTTACATATGTTTAAATTTTATTTCTATACTTATAAATCAATTAAATAAAATATGAAGTTAGTAATTGTTCTAGGTTCTGGAAACAGTGGTGCAGGTGCCATTTATGATTACTTACGGTCTAGAACTGATTTCCAAGCTCCTTTTTATGGGAAAGAATTTAGAATTGTAAATGATCCTAATGGATTAGATCAATTATATCATTCTTTATATAAAAATTTTAGTATAAACGGATCTGCTAACAGTATTGAAGAGTTTAAAAAATTTATAGTCAACTCATATCATTCAAACTATAACAAAAATTTATATCTTAATAAAAATTTAATTAAATTATCAAATTTATTTATAAAACGGATATCCAAAACTACATATAATGGATGTCCTCGTTTCTATTTTGACAAACTCACTTTAATAAAAAAAATAAATTTCTATTTAAAAAGATTCATTTTTATGAAAAATGCAAAAGAAATTCCAATGTTGCAAATGACAATACCATGTGAGGAAAAAAGGTTTTTAGAATATGCCGAAGAATATTTTTTTTCAATTTTTAGATCTTATAAAGATTTCAATGAAAAAAAAAATATTGTTATTGAACAAGGTGGTAACTTTATAAATCCATTAGACTCAACTAAGTATTATGGTAAAAATAGAAAAATTATAATTGTAAATAGAGATCCAAAAGCAATATTTTGGAGTATGAAAAGAAGAAACTCTCTTAGTTATCCTGGTGATGACGTAAAAAAATTTGTAATTTGGTACAAAGAGTTATTGAAAAAAGTTATTGATATAAAATCAGAAAACATAATCAAAATAGAGTTCGAAAGTTTTTTTGAAAATTTTAATATAGAGAAAATAAAATTATCAAAAGATTTAGGCATAGACACTATGTGCAAAGATAACTTTGATATAAATCATACATTAAAGAACCTTTACAAATTTAGAGATAATTTATCTAAAGATGAAATTAAATATTTAGATGATAATTTAGGAGAATAATGAAAAAAAAGATTATCTATATAGCAGAATTTTCTTTACCTAACATGTCAGCTTACACTGTGCATGTCCTAAAGATGTGTGACAATTTTTGCAAACACGCAGAAGTTGAATTAATTATACCACATCAAAAAAATTCATATCTCTTTAAAAAAATTAAAAAGGAATATCTTCTTAAGAATGATTTTAAAATAAAATCTGTATTTCCTTCAAAAAAAAAATTAAACTTAATTACTAGAATCTTATTTTCACTAAAAATTTATAATTATTTAAATTTAAATAATTATAATATGATTATCTCTAGATCTATAATAACTAGCTTAGTACTAGCTTTTTTTGATAAAAAAAATATTTTAGAATTACATTCAGAAATGACAGGTTTAACTAAATATTTGTTTAAACTTTCTAGACTCAAAAATATAAACATAAATCTTAAGTTTATTCTAATACATTCAAAACTATTAAAACTTCTTAAAATTAATTCAAAAAATTTCTTTGTTTTAGGAGATGCGGTTGAGAAAAAAGATTTTGTAAGCAAAAATTCAAAGACAAAATTATTAACCTGTGCATATAGTGGAAGTTTTGCTAAAGGAAAAGGTTTGGAAACACTATATGCTATAGCAAATAAAGCCCCTAACATTAAATTTGATATTTTTGGGAACATAAAAACTATGGACCATGATTTGTCTTTGAAAAAAGTACCAAAGAATATTAAATTTAAAGGTTTTTTAAATTACAGAATGATTTCTACTATTTTACCAAAATATAAAATATTGTTAATGCCATATCAAAAGAAAGTTGGAGTTTTAATTAAACGAATTGATGTAGCAAGCTATTTCTCTCCATTAAAGTTATTTGAATATATGGCTACTGGTAGAATAATAATTGCATCCAACCTAAGAGTTTATAGGAAAGTTCTTAAAAATAATCATAATTCAATCATTTTAAATCCACAAAATACTAATAAATGGATTGAAACTATAAATAATATATTTGCATCTAATAAATATGACTATCTAGGTATAAATGCTAAAAATGATGTAAAAAAATATACGTGGGAAATTAGAGTAAATAAAATAATAAAATTCAGTAAGTTTTTTTAATGTTTTTTTTTAATAATCACAAAACATTAATATTATTATTGGTAGCAAACTTTATGCTAATGTTTATCAATATTGATTATCAAATAAATAAATTTGGTAAGGTCTTAACTCATCAAGATGGTACTAACTATCATGGAATAATTAAATCCCCGCCAGAAACAAAAATATGGAAACACGCATCTGAATTTAAAGCTGACACATCGATAAAAAATCTGCAACCATATGAATTTAGACACCATTTTTTACCTCCAAAAACTCTAGGAATTTTATCAAAATTATTTGAAATTGAATTTTATGACTCACTATCAAATACTAATATAAAAAATATTAATTATTTTTTTTATTTTCAAATAATCTTTTATTATCTTTGCACTATTGTATTTTATTCAAAATTAATCAAACTCAATATAAAAAAATCTGTTATTAATTTTACAGTCTTTTTTTTGATTTTTGAACCTACTATCAATCAATACAACTCAACAATATTTGGTGAAACAATTTTTTTTTCATTATTAATTTTAAGTTTTTCTTATTTGATTGATTTGCCCAAAAAAAATTTAAGTTACTTGTTATTTGGATTACTTTTATCAATCTTATACTTGCAAAGATCTGTTGCAATGTTTTTTATTCTTATTCCAATTATGATTTTATATCTTAAATTTAAATATAATAGTTTTCTCAAAATATTTAATTTGATAGTTCCATTTTTCATAGTTTTGATGTTATTGGGATCTTTAAATTATAAAAGATCTAATGTTTTTTATTTTTTGCCCACACAAACTATAGATAATTTATATAATTATTTCCTACCAAAGGTTGACTCTAAGATATCTAATTACTCTGAATCTCAATCAAAAAAAAGATTAATGAGTATAAAAACTAATTTTGTGCTTACAAATAATCTTGATTTAAACATAGAAAGTGACCGAATTGAATTTTATAAATTTCAAAGAGATCAAGCAATTAACATAATGATTAATAATAAATTAATTACCCTTAAAGAAGCAGCAATATCATCTTTTCATTCTATGTTGTTAAATCCAGTAGAAATAATTAATACAAGAATTAAGGGAAAAGATTATTATAAAAGTGATCTCCATAAAAAGCACTTAAAATATAGGATTTTTTACAGCTGTTTAATTTACTTAATAGTCTTACTTGGCTTTTTTTATTCTATCAAAAAAAAATATATCGTACCTCAAATACTGCTATTAGTAGGAATTTACTTTTTAATTATTTCTAGTTGGGTTGGTTACACAAGGTATTTCGTTCCAACTTTATTATCTTTATGTTTATATTTTGGATTTGGTTTAAATTTTATTTTTGCAAAATTTAAGAAATATTATAAAAATAATGTTTAAATTTCTTAGTTATTTATTATTATTGATCATTACTATAGAATTTTTTCTATATATTTTAGTAAATTTTCTAAAAAAAGACTTTCAATGGATTATTACTCGGAAAGATGAGTTTCCTTTTAAATCAGATAAAGAATTAAAAAAATTTTTTAAAAATAGTTATAACAAAATTACAGGATGGGATAGGAAAAAAAATACTCAGGGTTTTGAAATTTTGAACCAAAAAAAAACTTACTTTAATATTACAAATAAAGGATTTAGGAATACCCCATTAAAAAAAAAAAAATCTCTGATTTCTGTATTTGGTGATTCCTATGCTTTTTGTAGATATGTAAATGACAATTATACATGGGAAGCTAATCTCGAAAAAAAAATGAATAGCTGTGTTAAAAATTATGGAGTTGGTAATTTTGGCCTTGATCAAAGTTTTTTAAAATATAAAAAAATGTATCTTCCAAAAGTGACAAAGTTAATTATTTTTGCATTTGTACCAGAGACAATAGTAAGAATTAATTCTTATTGGAAGCATTATAGTGAGTTTGGAAATAAATTTGGCTTTAAACCTTTTTTTAAACTCAAAAAAAATAAATTAATCTTAAAAAAAAATATTTTATATAAAAATATTCGATTAAATATTCTCAAAAATAAAATTTCAAAAATTAAAAAAGAAGATATTTTCTATGAAAAAAGATTTAGATATTATATGTTTAAATTTCCATATATTTTTTCTTATTTAAAATCTATTACAAGAAATAATACAATTTTTTTTAATATTTTTTTATTTAAAACCCTAAAATTATTAAATGTTAAAAAACATAAAAAATTTTATTTAAAAGCTTATAATAGAATTATCAAAGATAATATATACGATGCAAATAAAATGTACCATGATGAATATTTTTCTAACCATTTAAAAAAGATGATGATAACAATTGATCGTTCCGTAAAGGATAAAAACAAGAAATGTATTTTTTTAATTTTACCACAACTTCACGACATATCTTTTATCAAGACAAAAAACAGATATTACAACACATTTTTTAACCAACAAAGCTTCAAAAATAAATTAAATATATTAGATACTACTAAATATTTCTTAATTGAAAAAAAATTATCAAAACTATATTTAGAAGATAATTATGGAGGACATTTATCTAAAAAAGGAAATAAATTTGTAGCAAAACATTTATACAAATATATTATCAATAAAAAGTTATTATGATTTTGTGGTTTACAGGAATATCGGGAGTTGGAAAAACACTAATTGCTAAGAATATATATACAATATTAAATAAAACTAACAAAAATTTAATCCATATAGATGGTGATATTTTCAGAAAAATGCTAGCTAATGACCTGGGTTATACTTTAAAAGATAGAGACAAAAATGCGTTAAGAATCATTAACTTTGTAACTTTTTTAAATAAACAAGAGATTAATGTGATTGTATCTGCAAATTTAACATCACAAAAATATAGGATTTATTGTAAAAAAAAATTTAAAAATTTTTTAGAAGTAAATGTTTCTGTTGATTATAGAATTTTAAAAAAAAGAGATAAGAAGAAAATCTATAATTCTAAAAATTTATCTAATGTTGTTGGATATGGTATTAAAAATACGAAAAATAATACAGCACAATTTAAAATTATTAATAATGAATCTAAAAAAAAATTTTTAAATAATATCAATAAGATAATTTCAATTATTAAAAAAAAATTAATTTAAAATTTAAATGATTAAAAAATTTAATAATATAAATTATTTATATTCTCCAGAGCATCGATATTTACATTATTTTTTTTACTCAGATTATGTTTTTCAAATTAATAACTTAAAGATTGTCGGTGATTTAAAATCAATAAGTAATAAAAAATGTAAAATAATAATAGATCAAAATTATCTTGATGAATTTGTTAATTATAAATTTTTAAATTATGAGAAGGAATGCAGTATCATTTTATTTAATGATGGCATTGATTATGAAATTCACCAAAATAACTTGGAAAAATTAAAATATAAATTCAAAAAAGTTAATATTTATAGCTTGTCAAATTTTTATTTAGAAAAAAACAACATGATAAGCCTTAATAATTTTACGATTAAAAATAAAAGAAGTTTGAATAAAATACAGGGAGTTAATTTTATAAAAAAATTAAAATATTATCATCCATTATTTTATTCAATTTATAATTTTTTTCGTTATTACAAATATTCAAAAAATATTATAAATAAAAAAAAATTAGTCTTTGTTGGTAAAGCAGATAATAAATCTCTATTGGCTATTTTAGAAAAAAAATTTCCATCTAATAAAGAAGTTATAAAATATTTTTCAAACATAACTAATGATACAAACAATTTAGATAATTTAGATTTGATATTTGATTTATTTAATCAATCAGAATTTATGAGCACAAAATTTCATTTTAAATATCATTTAGTCAACATGATTATAAGAACAATTCTTGTTAATCATTTAAACAAGTTTAGATACTTTTATCACAAAATGAATACTAAAGTACCTTTAGATTTACTTCACTCAAACATCTATCCTAAATTAATCATGCTTGATTTTGGCTGTAAAGTTGGCAATTCGGATATATATAGTAGAAGTTTATTTATTAACCGTTTCTATAGAAAATCTAATATTAAAATAAATTTTTTTTTAAATGATACTAATTATAATGATGAAAACATTTTAGAAAAAAGAATTGTTACTCTAAAAAAATCATTAAATTTTATTTTAAATTTTAAAGATTTTAATTGCCCGGTTGAGAATTTAAAAAATAAATTGCTTAAAATGAATGATTTGCTTAGAGAATAAATATTTATCTTTTATTTAAATCAATAATTTTATCACAATCTTTTAAATCATTTACATTATGAGATATTATAATTATTGTTTTAGTTTCAGACAATTTTTTTATTTCATCTAAAATTATTTTTTTTGTTTCATCATCGAGCGAATTAAAAGATTCATCAAAAATTAATATTTGCGAATTTTTATATAATGCTCTCGCTATACTTAATCGCTGTTTTTCACCTCCAGATATTTTATATCCAAACTCTCCAACAAATGTATTGATACCTTTATCTAATTTATTCACAAATCTAATTAAACCAGATTTTTTTAAAGCATCATTTAACCTTAATTTATCAATCTTATTTATGTCTGTTTCAAAAGCAATGTTTGCATAAATTGTATCATTAAATAAATTCACAGATTGTGTAACATAGCCAAATATTTGTTTCCATTGTACGGTGCCTACTTCTGCTATTTCATTATTTAGTTTTATTTTGCCATCAGACGTATTTAATAATCCTGTTAATATATCTATTAAAGTTGATTTTCCACTTCCAGATGAACCTACTATTCCAATATAATTGCCTTTTTTAATTTCTAAATTAAAATTATCAAATACTTTTCCTTTTTTTTTATCATATGAAAAACTAACATTTTCTAAACTAATTTTTTCGAATTTAAAATTTTCCCTTACTATATCATCTTCAATATAACCTTCTTTTTGAATTAATGTTTTATCTTGCAACTCCTTTATTATTTCATCATTACTTTTTTGAAGTTGATTTATTTTTTGTGCTGATGAAATTATTTTGTTTAAAGAAGGAACCATTCTAATTAAAATAATACCAATTAGAGCTGTTTTGGGTAAAATTTCACTTATTGATTCTGAAGAACCTAAAACATTAATATTTATGAATAATAAAATTCCAATAACAAATATTAATTCAAAAAAAATTCTGGGATAGCTTCTAATTATATATGCTTTTCTCTGAAATTCTTGGAATAACTTTTCCTCTGAATTAAAAAAATTTAGAAAATATTTTTCTTTATTAAATAATTTAATTTCTTTTATTAAAGAAAAAGATTGCATCAATCTTTTTAAGGACTCACCCTCATGTTCAAACGAAAACTTACCATATTTGATCAACATTTTTTTAAAAAGGATAAAATAAATAAATGATATAGAGGACACAAGAATTGCTATAAAAATTACTAATAGTGGATTAATTGTAATCATAAAAATCAATAAAAATATAAATAAAGTAAAATCGTTTATATATGTCATTGACATTCTAACTGCTCCCGTAATTGTGGATGTTGAAGTATTTATATTTCTTACTAATTTTGCTGAGTCAGAATTAACATGAAACAAATAATCATTATTAAGATATGACCATAACAAATGTCTTTTTAATCTAATCTTTATATTTCTTTCAAAAGTTTGTGACCAATGAACAACAAAAATAATAAAAGAGTTTTTAAGTAAAAACATCAGCAATATGAGTGCAGAAATTAAAAATACCTGATTAGTATTATCAAGATATTTCTGTAAGAAATCTAATGTGTATAAATCGTTATTAAATACTTTTGTATTATTTCCAAAAATTCCTAAGAGTAGTGGATAAAGAGAGCCTATACTTAAAGTTTCAAGAATTACTTGTATAAATGAGAAAAAAATAAACATCAGTGTTTTCTTTCTTTCTTCATGATTCATTATCTCCCAAAGTGAAATAAAATTAGAAAGTAAGCTGTATTTTTTTTTCATTTAATTATAAATAAACTCTATATTAATCCCTACTTTATAAAAATTTTGTAGAATCTATAAAATGACACTATTTGCATTAAATTAAATGAGGATAAAGGTGATGTACGCTTATAATTATCAAAATATTTTTTAATATAATTTTGATCAAAAAATCCCATATTTTTAAAACCTGAAGAGTGTAAGTTATCATAAATAAAATCAGATAATTTACCTCTTCTAAACCATTCCCTTTGTGGATCTGTAATTGTACGTTTTTTACTATATATAATTTTTTTAAAAAATTGTCCTTGTGGTTTAAATAAACTTTTAATTAAGTATTTTGATTCATTTCCTTTATATTTTCTACTATTATCTAAATTAAAAAGGACTTCAGCTAAATCATCATCTAAAAAGGGAACTCTAGTTTCAATTCCATGGGACATTGATAATCTATCTGTGTATTGTAGCATTCTAGGTAATTTTATTTTAGTAATATCTTTATATTGAGAGTTTTTTAAATTGTTTCCTTTTATCAATTTTTTTTCATTTTTTATATATTCTTTCTTAATAAAAAAATTTTTGTCAAAATATGGCACCCCATCTGTTGTTGATAGGCCTTGATTTAAAATTGTTTTTTTAAAATTTTCTATTTCTATTTTTTTAAAAAATTTTGAAAGATATTTATCAACTTTTTGAGTATCATTCATGTAATAATCCAATAGAAAGGGTAAAAAATTATAATCATATCCACCTAACATCTCATCAGAACCGTGACCTTCTAAAATTACACTATGGTTTTTTTTTTTGGCTATATTATATAATCCATCTATACCAAATAATCTTATAGACGTTATTGGTGACTCAATTTTTTTAATAATCTTATCAAAATTATCAATTACGTATTCAGGGGTAATGGTAAATTTATTAAACTTTAAATCTAATTTTTTTGATATTTTTTTTACATTAGTCATTTCTAAATTATTAAATCCAAGAAAGTTATAATAAAAAATATCAAATTTCTTTTTTAAGTTTTCTTTCATGTATAATGCAATAGCAGTGCTATCTACTCCTCCACTTAAAAATAAACCTACTTTTCTATCAGTAATTAAATGTGTTGAAACAGTTTTGGTAATCATTTTATTAAGTTTATTTGAAGTAATATTTGTTTTTTTTAATTTATTAAAATCATAGTATTTTTTTTTATCAATTTTATTTGAAAAAGTTAATATATTTGCAGGTTTAACAGACTCAATTTTTTTAAAAAAAGTATTTTTATTATGCCCCAAATAGCCTTTGAAAAAATAATCGTTTACTGCTTCTGCATTAATTCTATTGTTATTTTTTTTGTAAGATAATAGCGGTTTAATTTCTGAAGAAAAAATAAATGAATTTTTGTCATGAAAGTAATACAATGGTTTAATTCCAAATTTATCTCTAATGCCATAAACAGTTTTTTTTTTAAAATCATATAAAACGATAGAATACATACCCTTTATAATCTTAATAGCTTTTAAACCAAATTCATCAAAGGCTTGTGCTAATATTTCTGTATCAGATGTGCTTGAAAAAATTTTCTTTTTTAGTTTTTTTTTTATTTCATCACAATTATAAATCTCACCATTAAAACATAATAAATATTTTTTTGATGGTGTTAAATATGGCTGTCTACCACCATAACTTAAATCTCTTAAAGAGAGCCTATGAAAAAATACACTTATATTTTTATCATGATAAGTACTATAATCATTTGGACCTCTATGTTTTATCAAATTAGACATGAGATTCATTTTATTTAAAGAAATTTTTTTATGTTTATTAATTATAAATACAAAACCACACATAATTATTTTGTGTGATAATATTTAGTATACCAATTTAAAAATTTATTAATGCCATTTTTAAAATTAATTTTTGGTTTATAATTAAATTCTTTTTTTAATTTAGAAATATCTGCTTCTGTCTTAACCATGTCTCCAGGTTGGGCAGGTACGAAATTTTTTGTTGTTTTAGTTTTTAATTTTTTTTCTAGTTCTTTTATAAATGCAAGGACATTTATTGATTTGCCATTTCCTATATTGTAAATTTTATTATCGAATATTTTATTCTCAGAATTTTTAAATATTTTAATAACGCCATCTATAATGTCATCAATATAAGTAAAATCTCGATAATTCTTTCCGTTATTAAAAATTTCAATTCTTTTTTTTTTGAGTATAGATTTTGTAAATATCATAGGTGCCATATCTGGTCTGCCCCAAGGACCATAGACAGTAAAAAATCTTAGCCCAACAATAGATATATTGTAAAGTTTAAAATATGCGTTTGCTATCATTTCATTTGATATTTTTGTAGCTGCATACAATTGTATTGGATCGTTTATATTGAGACTTTCTTTTAATTTCTTATTCTTTAAACCTCCATATACGCTACTGGAACTTGCATATATTAATTGAAGAACTTTATATTTTACTGATAAATCTATAATGTTTTGAAATCCAACTATATTACTTTGAATATATTTAGTAGGATTTTTTATAGAATATCTTACACCCGCCTGGGCGGCAAAGTGAACAACTTTTTTAATTTTATTTTTTTTAAAGATTGCACCTATTTTTTTTTTTTCTAATAAATCAATTTTAGAAATTACTATTCTTGATTTAAATTTTTTTTTTAAAAGTTTTACTCTATCTTTTTTTAATTTTACATCATAATAATTGTTAAAATTGTCTATTCCAAATATTTTAACTTTTTTGAATTTTTTTAGTAAATTATTACAAAAATGAAAACCAATAAAACCCGCACAACCTGTAACTAATATATTCATTTATAATCTAAAAACAGAGTGTTTCTTATCAAAGATACTCTTAAGGTCAAAAAACAATTTGTTGTCATTACATAAACCTAATATTTTTTTTATATCCATTTTTTTAAAACAATTGTGTTTTACAGCTAATATAACTGCATCATATTTTTTTGTATAACTTAATTTTTTTAATACATTTTTTTTGAAGGGTATAATATCCCTATTATTTATAGCAATAGGATCAAATAAATCTACTTTTTTAACTTTATTCTTTATCTGGTCAAAAATTTCTAAAATTTTTGAATTTCTAACGTCATTACAATTTTCTTTAAATGTAAAACCTAATATTAATATATTACTATTTTTCAATTTTGTTCCTTTGGATCTAATTAATTTAAATAAGTTATTAATAATATAATCTTTCATGTATTCATTGGTCTTTCTTCCTGCTAGAATCATGTTATTTTTTACTTTTATTTTCTTTGATAAATAAGACATATAATAAGGATCAACACCAATACAATGGCCGCCAACTAAACCAGGCTCATAATAAGAAAAATTCCACTTAGTAGCAGCGGCTCTTAAAACATCTTTGGTTTCTATATTAATTTTATTAAAAATCATAGATAGCTCATTCATTAAAGCAATATTTAAATCTCTTTGGATATTTTCAATTACCTTGGCTGCTTCTGCTGTTTTAATATCTTTGGCAACATAAATTTTTTTAGCTACAACTTGATATAATCTTTTTAATTTTATTAGACTTGATTTATTAGACGCAGAAATAATTTTAGTAGTATTATTTAATTTATGCTTAGAAATACCAGGATTTATTCTTTCAGGACTATAACCATAAAAAAAACCTTTATTAAATTTACAATTAGAAAATTTTTCAATTATAGGTACACAAATTTCCTCAGAACACCCTGGGTAAACTGTTGATTCCAAAACTATAATTGGTTTAGATTTACTGTCTTTTATAGCTTTACCAACTATTTTACATGATTTTTTTACAAAATTTAAATTAGGTACATTATTTTTTAAGACTGGTGTAGGTACACAAATAATATACACATCAAAATTTTTAATTTCTTTTTGCTCATTTGTAACATTTAGATTGTATTTTTTTAATCTTCTATTACCTATCTCGCCCGTGTAATCTTTCTTACTATTTAATTGTTCAATTTTTTTTTTATTGTAGTCATAACCGATAACAATAAATTTTTTTGATAAAGCAAATAATAAAGGCAAACCAACGTATCCTAATCCTATCACACATATTTTCATAAAATCCTATAATTATTATTTTAATTTAATATTTATCAATCCACTTTTATATATGGTTACATTATATTTATTTAAATCATCTATATTTTTAATAATATCTTGAACTTCTGATATAGATATATTTGCAAATTTTTGATTTGATAAATTCTTCATAAAATTATCTTTATTAAATAATTTTCTTTTAGTATCACGAAAAAATACTAAAGCATCATTGTAAAACCTAGAATAATTTTTTATTATAATATTATTTTTATTTGAATCTATTACATCTATGATTTTTTCAGATGAATTAAAATACTCTATATTTGATAAATAACTATTTAACTTATTTCTGCTATTAAGATCATTGAAATTACTTTGATCTTGAAAATTATTACAAAGATCAATCATTTCATCTATAGATCTTATATTTTTGCTTACAATTTTTGGAATTTCATATTCAACTTTTTGATCTTGAAATGGTATAAAATTAATACATTTTTTTCCAAGTAAGTGAGCTTCTAGTAACGTAGTACAATTATTACTTATTAAAAATTCACTCGCCAAAATCCAGCTGTTTGTGCTTTGGTGATCTTGAATGACCTTTATATTGTTGTATTCCTTTAATTCTTTATTCCAAAATTCAAAATTCTCACCTGGGTGGGGTCTTAAGATTATTAATTTTTTATTTAATTTAGAGTATTTTTTTAAAAAAACTAAATATAAATCTAAATTCTTTTTTTCATGTTCGACTGATCTTCTGCCAAGATCTTCTGAGTACTTATCTCTAATGTAACCTTTTTTAATTTGATTACTAATGTAATTGAAACTTTTGTCATCTCTAGGAAAAAAATTTATTTTTCCATATTTTGTAGTAACTAAAATAAAATTCCCAAATTTTTTTTTAATAGACTCAGCCTCATATTGGAAAAATTTTTTTAATTGAATTAAAACATCGATACGTGGATTGCCAACTTCTAATAGGTAGTCATCATTTCTAACAAAAATTTTCTTCATGCTGTTAGTTTGTTCTTTTCCCCAAGTAAAAGCTTTATCAACAAAGTTTAAGGCGTTAGAATTAATCATTCTATGAGTAAAATGGTCATCAAACGACATTAACCCCTCTTCATGAATATAATAAATATTATTATTTTTTTTTTTTAGATTTTTTAAATATTCAATATCTTTTTTCGGTAAACTTTTTATTATTATATTGCCATTTGTTAAGTAATGTTGAAATTTAAGAAATCGTGATTTATGTCCAAGAATAGTTGAGTATCCTTTTTTTGCAGCAATTAAAGATAAATAGACTTTACTTGGTAATTCTCTTTTTTTTATTTCAATAGGAAGAAATAATTTTTTTTCCATTAAATTTTTTTTTCAATTATAAAAATATCTGGTGAAAAAAATGAAATACTCAGTTTTTTTTTATCACTATACTCTTTTTTCATTTTATCAAACATTTTGGTTATAAAAAGTTCATTGTTTTCACCAATTTTTTGCTTTGTATAATTTTTATAGTCTTGATTATTTTTGCTAAAAATTTTTTTTAAATTTTCAACCAAAATATCTAATTTAACTAAAATTAAAAATAAAATCATACTATAAGATTTATTTTTTTCTAATTTTATTTTTTTAATAATCTTAACTAATTTTGCCGATGCATCATGTGTAAAAAAGTTTTCAACATAATTTTTGATTATTTTCTTTTCATTTACTTTAATTTTATGACTTTTTTTTCCTAATATCGAAAATAATTTTTTATGTTCAAATTTACTTTTATATGGATCAAAATTTATTACAGATTTTCTTAAAAAGAAAGCATCCAGTGCTGTAGTACATCTATTTTGGTAAATTTTTTTAGATCCTAAAATCCATGGCACTACATTATTTTTATAAATCACAACTATATTTTTTTTTTTAGTATATTTATTGACCCATGTTAAAATATTTTCACTAGGATGTGGTCTTAAAATCACTTTATTATTTTTATATAATAAAGAAATCTTTTGTGGCAACTTTAGGAAATGTTTATATATTTTTAATGATGATTTATAATAGCTTTGGTCAAACTTTATTCTATAAGCACTATTTTTATTTATATGACCGAACCTTGAATTAATTAAAAAAAATTTTCCATATTTTTTTTTATTTTCTATTACAATATCTTTATAAATATTTGAGTAGGTTTTTTTTTTTATATCAAATCGAAGATTTCCTATTACAGAAATCTTATTTTTATTTATTTTTTTTATTAAAGTTTTTTTATGCCTTTCTCCGGTTGCTAAAAATAAATCAACATAATTTTCAATTCCTTCATCTATATTTCTTTTAAAATAAAAATTGTCATTCACATAAGTAATAGCCTCCTCATCAATAAGAAAAATTTTATGATTTTTTTTTTTATATTTCTTTAGACTTTCAATCAATCCTTTTCTCATTCCTTTTTCAATAATAATCCCACTAGGTGCAAAATTAAGAAGTTTTCTTATTTTGTTTTTTTCCCCAATAATTATTTTATAGTTATCTAATGAATTAGCTAAATTCATTGATAAATATAATTTTCCAATTAATTCTCGGTTGTAATTTTCTACAATAATATAAATTATTTTCATTAAACTTATTTTAAACGAGATAATATTTTTGCTATTTTAAAACTTGCCTTGCCATCTCCATAAAGTTTATCAATTTTTTTTAATTTTCTTTTAATTAATATTTTTTTAATTGATTTTAATATTTTGTTTTTGTTATAACTTACAGATGTTACGTTAGATGACATCTCACGATCATTTTGCCTGCTTCCAATGTTTATACTTGGAACTCCTAAAAAAGAACATTCTCTTATAGCTGCACTTGAGTTACCTATGATTCCTGCACTAAAATAGACTAACTCTAAAAAATGCTCTGGAGACATGTTTTTAACAAAAAAAATTTTTCCTGATTCTTTTTTATTTAATTCTCTTTTTGTTCGTAAAATTTTTGAAATATCAAAAGACCCAGCATCTGAATTTGGCCAAAACCAAATTGTTTGTAAATTTGATTCAATAATTGCTTTATAAGTTTCTAAAATTTGCATTTTACCTGAACCATACTCGTTTGTAACAGGGTGCTGAATCACAACTAAATATTTTTTAAAAAAATTAATTGTTGAGCCTACGCCACTATATATTTTATGAAAATTAAAACTTAAAGATTTTTTTTCTTTTATTTTCTTTGCTAAATCAATTGATGGACATCCCACATTAAAAATGTTCGATTTATTTTTAACAATAGTTCTAAGCCTCAAAGCACTTTTTTGAGTGGCAGGAAAATGATAATCAGACAAACAGGAAATTGCATCGCGAACCTTATCATCAATATTTCCCGAAATTTCTCCCCCCTGTACGTGGGAAACAAGTATATTTTGATAACTTGCTGCAATTGCTGGTGCTATAACCTCATATCTGTCACCCATTACCATAATCATCTTTGGCCTAAATCTTCTAAACAATCCAGAAAATTCAATTATTGCCAGCCCTACTGATTTAGAGTTA